>Ga0209139_10000030_pt1 | contig 35148 bp, 28 predicted proteins | sample BogFormECP14_OM3_FD_188246 | JGI IMG/M metagenome (GOLD analysis project Ga0209139, IMG submission 188246) | Bog forest soil microbial communities from Calvert Island, British Columbia, Canada - ECP14_OM3 (SPAdes) (version 2) | ecosystem: Environmental > Aquatic > Freshwater > Wetlands > Bog ...
ATTTCCGCGGCGTTTTCGCCGAGCGCGAGAATCACCACGTCCGACTGCTTCGCTACATCGACCGCAGCGGTGATTTGATCGTCTGAGCCTTCGATTATTTCTATGCCCTTTACGTAGCGCACGTGATCGGTGCCTAACTTCTGGACAAGTGCGGCGCGTAGCGTGATGACGTCCTCGGGTCGGCCCTGCGCGGACCACGAGCCCAGCATTACCTGCGCGTTATCGGCCAGCGGCCCGATGAGCGAGACGTTTTTGGAATCGGCGGAGAGCGGCAGAACGGGCGACCCGCCGCTCAGAGGCGAATTTTTCAGCAGGACGAAAGAGCGCTCGGCAGCCGTGCGGGCCAGCTCCACGCTTCCCGGCTGAAGCATCGCCGCCGCTTCTTTGGTCTCGTCCACATAAGGGTGTTCGAAGAGTCCCATGGCGAATTTGACGCGCAGAATGTCGCGGACCGCTTGATCTACAAGGGCTTCAGGCACCTGCCCGGAGCGCACGAGTTCCGCCATATGCAAGTGATAGAAATTACTGACCATGTCCATCTCGACGCCGGCGAGAAACGCCCTGCGCGCCGCGGCTGCGGGATCATTGGCGATGCCATGTGGAATGAGCTCGGCGAGAGAGGTCCAGTCACTATCCACGATGCCGCGGAAGCCCCACTCCTTGCGCAAAATCTGGCGGATGGTGAAGGCATTCGCCGAGGCGGGGATTCCATTGAGGGAATTGAACGCGGTCATGATCGTGGCCGATCCTGCGTCGATGCCGGCACGAAACGGAGGCAGATAGAATTCACGGAGGCTGTGCTCGGAAATCTCGACCGAATTGTAATCGCGGCCGGCTTCAGCTGCTCCATAGCCCACATAGTGCTTTACACAAGCGGCGATGCTGTCCGGCGCATCGAGATGTTCGCCCTGGTAACCAAGCACGAAGGCTCGCGCCATTGCAGCGCCTAAGTATGTATCCTCACCGCTGCCTTCTGCCATCCGGCCCCAGCGTGCGTCTCTGGCGATATCCACCATGGGAGAAAACGCCCAGCGGATTCCAACGGCCGAGGCTTCTCGTGCGGCCACCCGTGCGGCGCTTTGGACAAGGTCGGGGTCCCAAGTGGACGCCAAACCGAGGGGAATCGGAAACTCGGTGCGATAGCCGTGGATCACATCGAGACCGAACATAAGAGGGATGTGCAGATGAGATTTCTCGACCGCAATGTGCTGATACGCGTTGATTTCATGGGCGGACGTAATGTTGTACAACGAGCCGATCTCGTCCTTTTGGAGCATCTCGTTGAATCCGACGGGTCCGGAGCCTGGGCCGGTGGGTTGTCCGGCTGAATATTGAGCCAACTGGCCGACCTTTTCCTCCAGCGTCATTTTTTTCAGGAGAGCATCGACCCTTTTTTCGATGGCGGGGTCGTTGAGAGGCGAGCGGATCGCTGCCGCGGTGGGAGTTTCTTGTGCGGCGGCAGGCCGGCAACACGCGATGAAACAGGCTGCGACGGCGAAGCGAATGAGCGGGGTGAGCACGTTTTGAGTGACTCTGATGGCGGCGTTGAGCGTCCGGACGGTCGTGTTTTTCAGCGTTGAAAGCATCAACAAGTCACTCGATTCCGGATCAGTTGAGGATAAGAAAGGAGATCGATTTTGCGCGCAACGTCTTCGCCGGGCTACCAACAAAATCCTTATTCTTGAGGGATTCGTGCATTTGTATGTCCAGACCAACCGTTTTGCGTCTGGCCCTCCTGCAGCGAAAGAGCATAGTAAACCGATTTAGTAGGATATACAAGCAATGGAAATTCAGTTTGTTGGCCGTGCGGATTGTACACAGTCTTGGTCCTTGTCCTTCGTCGGTCGCTTGTGGGAGACTACCAGCCCGGAACCCCTTATGCCCCGTCCAAAAGTGAAAGTGAATGGCGCTTCCGCGACCCGGAAAAGCAGCGGGACGGGAGTGAGCCTGAAGCATCTAGCAGAGCACCTCGGTCTGTCGCAGGCCGCCGTGTCTTTCGTGATCAACCGGGCTCCTGCGGCAAAATCGATTCCGCAGCGGACGCAAGAATTGATTCGCGCGGCGGCGCGGGAACTGAATTACCGGCCAAACCATCTTGCCAGGTCGCTGCGACAGCAAAGGAGCTTCACGATTGGCGTGGTCGTGCCGGAGATCAGCGAGGGGTATGCGGCGTTGGTCATGTCTGGTATCGAGGATCACCTCCTGCAGGAGGGGTATTTTTATTTTGTAGTCAGCCACCGGCATCGTAATGAATTGATCGAGGAATATCCGTTGCTTCTGCAGCAGCGGGCCGTAGAAGGGTTGATCGCGGTGGACACGGCGCTTTCGGAAGGGCTGGACGTTCCCAGCGTCGCGGTTTCCGGACACCGGGATGTGCCGGGAGTGACCAACATTGTGCTCAACCATGCGAAGGCGGCGTGCCTTGCTGTGCAGCACCTTGCCAGCCTGGGGCACCGGAGAATTGCTTTTGTTAAGGGGCAGGCCTTCAGTTCTGATACCGAAGTGCGCTGGGACGCGGTCCGTGAGGCGGCGCAGAAATTCGGGATAGAAATTAAGGAGCAGCTAACGGGGCAGTTGGAGGGCGAATCGTCTTCACCGTTGCTTGGGTATCAGGTGACGCAGAAGCTGATCGGGAGCGGGGAACCGTTTTCCGCGCTGTTTACGTTTAACGATATTTCCGCGATTGGCGCGATTCAGGCTTTGCGCGAGGCTGGGCGGCGGGTGCCTGAAGATGTGTCTGTAGTAGGGTTCGATGATATTCAGAGCGCGGCGTTTCAGAATCCGGCGCTGACGACGGTGCGGCAGCCTTTGCGTCAGATGGGGATGATCGCGGCGGAAACGCTTTTGCAGCGGATTACGGCGCCGGCGAAGGCGCCTTATCCGACGGAAATTACCGTTGAGCCGGAGTTGATCGTACGAGCGAGCACCGCGCGGCTTTTGTAGCTCGCGGAAATTCGCTGATTCCTCGCTTATGTTTTGGTTTTCTACGGCGCGAGTTTGATCGCGCGATCATAGCCCGTCATTTCCAGGTAACCGACGCCGCTCAGCGGCTTGCTTCCGCGGCGACCTTCCAGCGTGATAGCTCCCTCCCAATAGGACGGAACGAGGCTTGTTTTTCCGGTCAGCTCTTGCGCCGGCAGAGGTGTATGCGCATCGAGCTCAATCTCTAATTTTGGTACTGCGATCTTCCAGGCGATCGGATAGGTTCCGCGCGTGACCGGACTTGTCCATTTTTCGGCAAGCGGTTCGAGGCTAAAGTCAGTGTTTCGCAGATGCGTCGATTTGCCTTGCGCGTCCACGTAGGTAGCGGAAGAGAACGAATCGACGGAACCGTCTTTGCGACGAATGTGAAACAGCATCAGCTCGGTGCTGTCGTTGAGTTGCAGGCTTAACCAGTCCCAGCCGACCTGGTCCGCTTCGAGTTGGTGGGTGAAGAATTCGTGATCCATCCACGCCAGGCCGGATACTTCGAAGTGTTTGCCGTTTACGTCGAGTTGGCCAGTCGCCGCCAGGCGCGTCAGCGAAATGTAGTAAGACGCGTGGCCGACGCCTTCCGATTTTTGGCTTACACCGTTTTCGCCGTGGATAACGGAGGGCTTTTCAGGATGGAGGTTCAGGCGCAGTTGAAAGAGTTTTTCGATGGCCTGTAGCTTTTGATCAGAGTTTCCCCACTGAATCTGCCAGTTGCCGTTCCAGATGCGGGCGGTTGATTGGCTGACGCCGGCGATTCCGGGGCCGGCGCGATTGATCCGTTCGTAGTGATAAAACTTTTGGCCATCCAAATCGCTGAGCGCGAGATGCGCGATGTAGAGATCGCGCATATCCCAGGTTGCAGGCTGAGTTGTTTGGTCACGGCTGACACCCTGGCGGAAGAAAGTCAGTTCGAATCCGTAGTGTTGGCCGTTTGCGGATTTCAGATTGCCCGTGTAATACCACCATTCCGTCTGAAAATCGGGGTGATCGAAATAATCCCTCGGGAATTCGAATCGGTAGCCGGGAATGGCTGGGCGATATTGCGCGGCGAAAGGGTTAGTAACCAGGAGCAACAAGGCTGCGACTATCGCAAGCAGCTTAATCTTCATGGACCGCCTCGAGCGAATTCAGGCGCACGGCAACTTGCGCGGGATACAAGCCGGCGACCACCGTTGCCAAATAAACTACGGTGATAGCGCCCAGCAAAACCGCGACGGGCAAGTGGAAGCGAATTGTCCAGCCGAAAGACTGCTTGTTGATGACGTAGATGAGGACGAGCGAGAGCGCGAAGCCCAGCGCTAGTCCGGCGAAATTTGCGAGCAGGCCGAGCAGCCCGGCCTCTAAGAGAATTTGCTTGCGCACCTGCCCCGTGGCGGCGCCGAGAAAGCGCAGCAGTCCCAGTTCGCGGCGGCGGTCGATGACGAGAGCGAGCAGTGCTCCCGCGACGCCCATTACGGCGACGATTACGGCGACGGCTTCGAGCGCATACGTTATGGCGAAGGTGCGATCGAAAATGCGGATTGCTTCGGCGCGCAAGTCGCGGTTGGAAAAGAGCAAGACGCGATAGCCAGCCGACGCTTGAATGACTTCTTGGCGCACGGTTTCCGTCGAGGCGTTGGCGGCGACGTAAATCGCAAGGTTTGAAGGGGTGGCGTCGGGTAGATAGCGCAGCATCGTTTGGCGGTCCATCAGAATGCTGCCGCGCTCGCTGCCGTAATCGTAGTAGACATCCACAATGCGGAAGGATGGGCGCGCGGGCCCTAGCGCGAGTGTGATGGTCTCGCCGGCACGCACGTGGTGTTTGTAGGTGAAGGGTTCGCTGACGACGACGGCATCGGCGTTGCGCATTTGCGCGAGCACCTGCTCGGCGGGGCGGCCAGAGAAAAAATTCGAACTGCGATCCGATCGGAGCGCGCTGAGATCAACCGACGCAAGTGTCGCGGGCATTCCGTCGTAGCTGATTTCATAGGCGCGCAGGCGGTCTACTCCGGCGACGCCAGGCAGTTTGCTGATTTTTTCAGCCAACTCCAGCGACACGGTGGGATGACGGTCGGGCGCCGGCTCACCCGCGGGACGCAGGTAGAGATCGGCGGGCAGGCGGTCGTTCATCCAAAGCAAAACCGTTTCGCGGAAGCTGCCAACCATGATGCCGACGGAAGTCATCATCGCGACGGCGGTGCCGAGCGCTCCCACGAGCACGGACGTGCGGCGAAGCGAGGCCGAGAGGCTCTGCGAAGCTAGCAGGGCTTCGACGCCGAGAATTTTCCCGAGCCAGCGGGAAGTGCGGGAGATGACGGCGTCCGTGAAGGCAGGAATTGAGAGCGCGCACGCAACGACGAGCAGAATCGCAGCTATATAGCCGAACACGGGTTTGCCTTCGAGCGCAGGAACGCGGGTTGCCACCGCAGCGAGCACGGCTAAAATTAACGCGAGCCACAAGTCGCGCGATTTGTGCACACGCGCTATGTACTCGCGCCGTCCGGGCGCCATGGCTTCCACGGGTGACACAAGGGACGCTTCGCGGGCGGGCGAGTACGCGGAGATGACGGCCACGCCAACGCCAGTGACCAACGCGAGAACCACGGACCATCCGCTAAGCTCGATCGGGCCGGGGCGGCTACTCACATAAAGCGATTCGACAGTGGTTGCCATGAGTCTTACCGCGCCAGAAGCCATTACACGGCCTATGGGCAGGCCAAGCGCGGCGCCTGCCAATCCAAAAAAGGCGGCCTCGCCAAGAAAAGCGGTGAGCACTGCGCCCCGGCTGGCGCCCAAGGCGCGAACGATGCCGGTTTCTGGACGGCGGCGCACGACAGAGACTGAAATCGTGTTGTAGATGAGAAATGCGCCAACGATAAGCGCGATGTAACTGAGCAGACGAAGATTCCAGCGGAAAGCGGCGAGCATGCGGCGATTTTCATTTGTCCCCGTTCCCTGCGGTCGAACTTCCACTCCGACGGGTAGGGCGGCACGCACGCGCTGTTGCCAGTCTTCGAGGTTCGGGACTTCTGGAACTTTCAGCAGGATGCGATCGACGCGGCCAAAGCGGTTCAACGCACGTTGCGCGGCCGCGAGATCCATCACGATCGCGGACTCGCTGCCATTCGAATCAGGATAGACGCCGCGAACGGTGAATTCGCGGACTTGGTCATTAACCAGCAAGCGCACGCGTTCGCCAGCTTTTTTGTGCAAACCCTCGCCGACCCAAATGCTATTCGCGTCTTGCAGAAACTGTAGCGGTTCTTCGGGGGCGCCAGTCGTGTTTGTGGAGGGGGATTCGAATGCGAATCTCTGGCCGCTGCTCTCCGTGCTTGCTTCTCCGACCAAGTCGAGACCGACGAGCGGAATGGTCTCCTTGGTATCCATGACGACGGCTGAGTCTTCGATGCGCGGCGAGATGCGAATGGAATAAGGGAGCGCTGCGATCGTTCCCACAACTGCTTCCGGCACGCCGCCGGTCGCGATGACCTCTAAATCGCTGTCGCCAGCCAGGGTTTCCATGGAGGCGCGAAAAGATCCGGTTGCAGCTGCGCCGGCAAGATCGATCGCGAGCACTACGGCCACGCCTAGAGTTACGGCAAGAACGGTGAGGAGTGCACGCACCGGTTCTTGCAGCAGCGAGCGAAGCATCAGGCGGTAAAAGAGGAAGAGGCGTCCCATTTCAGTTTTGCTTGATCGCTTCGATATGGCCGTCGCGTAAACGGACCACGGTATCCGCGAGGGCAGCCGCTTCAGCGCTGTGCGTCGCCACGAGAGTTGCCGTATTTAATTGACGCGTCAGGCGTTTCAGCAGGTCGAGGATCACGTTTCCCGTTACCGTGTCGAGATTTCCCGTGGGCTCGTCGGCGAGAAGGATGGCGGGCGATTGAACGAGTGCTCGCGCGATGCCTACACGCTGCATTTGGCCACCCGAGAGTTGGTGCGGATAGCGGTCGCCGAGGCCATCCAGTTCGACCCATGCGAGTTTTTCGCGTGCGGCATCGCGGACGTTCGGTTTTCCAGCGAGCAGCAAGGGCAGCTCGACATTTTCAAAAACGGTGAGAGTGTGCAGAAGCTGGAACGATTGGAAAATAAACCCAACTTTTTCGCGTCGGAGAAGCGTCAAGCCAGCGTCGTTCAGCATGGAGGTGTCGGCGCCGTCGAGCAGTACGTTGCCCGACGTGGGGAAGTCCATCGCGCCGGCTAGATTGAGCAGCGTTGACTTCCCGCAGCCGCTGCGTCCTACAAGCGCGATAAACTGACCGCGCTCGACCTCCAGCGAAACATCGTCTAGCGCGTGGACACGCTGGCCATCGGTGAGATAGTCCTTGCTGACTCTTTGAAGCGAAACGATGGCCATAACTTGCGGTTGTTCTGAGACAGCACTGCCTGCGACGATGCGCGCCAGCGACGGAGTCACACGTTCGCTGAGCGGCTCGCGGGCAGGTATCGGACGACTCTCTAAATGTGAGGCTACTTCTTCGCGTTAGCCAGTGCCTTCTCGATGGCGCCTGTGACTTCCGGCGAATCGGGAGTAACAGCAGGCTCAAAGCGCGCGATCACCCGGCCATCGGGCCCGATCAGGAATTTCGTGAAATTCCACTTAATTTCTCCGCCCGTATCCGGATGTGTCGCCTTGTCCGTCAAAAATTGATAAAGCGGAGTCTTATCGTCGCCCTTCACAGAAACTTTGGACATCATAGGGAAAGTGACGCTGTATTTCGTCGTGCAGAAAGTCTTGATCTCCTGATTCGTGCCCGGTTCCTGCGACCCGAAATTGTTCGCCGGAATGCCCAGGATCACGAATCCGCGGTCCTTGTATTTTTCGTAGACTGCTTCCAGCGCCGTGTATTGCGGCGTAAAGCCGCAGCGGCTCGCCACGTTGACGAGCAAGACGACCTTACCTTTGTAAGTACCGAGCGGCGCCGGCTGACCGTCAATCGAATTGAGCGTGAAGTCATAGACAGACTTGTCCGCAGCCATTAGCGCGGTCGTAAAGAAAAGAACACAAACCAGCAACTTGATCATGATTCCTCCACACTCTCTTTTACCCTGATCCGGGGATCACGGCAAATCGGAATGCTCCTCGCGAATGCGGTGCGGCGCGAGGTTATCATTTGACGCCCCGAGGCAGCCAAACAGCCATTGAGCCTTATCCTGCCCTGTTATAGACTGCGCACGCAGAATTTCGGTCAAAAGGGGCGACCGGAATTCCACTCCGGCATCAAGCAACAATTTGCTGCCTGGTGCCTCTCGCAAAGCCAAGATCCATTGAGCATAGATCCAGCCGGCCACTGCCGGCGGATGACGGGGAGGAACGGATGCTGTTTGCATCGCAAGTTGCGGTTGCTCATCAGAGCGTAGCCACCTTGGATCTCGTCATTATCGGTATCTATTTCGCGATCGTGTTTGGTATCGGAATGTATTTTGCGAGAAGGGAACGCACTTCGGAGGACTACTTCCTGGCGGGTCGCGACATTGGCTGGTTCTTTATCGGCGCCTCATTGTTCGTTTCTAACATTTCGACCGAGCACTTTATTGGACTGTCCGGAACCGGCGCTTCCTCGGGGCTCGCGGTAGGGCATTTTGAGTGGCTTGCCTGCCTGATATTGCTGATTCTCGGATGGGTGTTCGTGCCGTTTTACTTGCGTTCGAACGTATTCACCATGCCGGAATTTCTGGAGCGCCGCTTCAATCGCAACTGCGCTGTGTATCTGGCGGCGATTTCGATCATCGCATACATTTTCACGAAGATTTCGGTTCAGCTTTACGCGGCTAGCGTCGTTCTGGAGCGTGTCGCTGGCTGGTCGCTGTGGAAGACGGCGGTTGTTCTGGTGATCGCCACCGGCATTTACACAGTCGCCGGCGGCCTGGCCGCGGTCATCTACACCGATACCGTCCAGACCCTCATCCTTATATGTGGCGCGGTGGCTCTGACGGTCATTGGCCTCCACCGCGTGGGTGGATTTGAACACCTGCGCACCATGGTGCCTGCGAGTTACTTCCACATGATGAGACCGTCCAGCGACAAGGATTTTCCATGGACAGGCATATTTTTTGGCGCGCCGATTCTTGGCATCTGGTATTGGTGCACGGATCAGGTGATTGTGCAGCGCGTGCTTTCTGCTCGCGATGAAGGGCACGCGAAGTTAGGCACGATCTTCGCGGGATTTCTCAAAATACTTCCGGTTTTCATGCTGGTCCTGCCCGGCATCATCGCTTTCGCGCTTTTCCCCGAGCAGGTGAAGAAGCCCGACTTTGCGTATCCAACGCTCATCCTGAATTTGCTTCCCACGGGCCTCGTCGGGTTGGTGATGGCGGCTTTGCTCGCGGCGGTCATGGGCGCAATGAGTTCGGTTTTCAACTCTGCGTCCACACTCGTGACGCTGGATTTTTACAAAAAGATTCGCCCCATGGCTTCCGAGAAGCAGCTTGTTAATTTTGGACGCGTTGCCACCGGCTTCATGGTGCTGCTTGGATTGCTTTGGGTTCCTTTTATTCATTACATCAGCAGCCAGCTCTACATTTATTTGCAGAGCGTGCAGGCCTACATCAGCCCACCAATTTCCGCCTGCTTTGTTCTGGGAATTTTGTGGCCACGGTTGAATGGTGCTGGGGCAATCTCGTCGCTTCTGACCGGTTTCGTGTTGGGTGCGACGCGCTTTGTCCTCGAACTGGCGGATCGCGCGGCGGGTGGGCATTTCGAATCACCCGTTGTGCGCTGGATCATCGACATGAACTTCCTGCATTACGCGATTTTCATGTTCGTGGTCTGCTCAGTCGTCCTGATCGCAGTCAGCTTGGTGACTAAGGCGCCGGACCGCAAACGGCTTGCCGGACTGACGTTCGCAACCGTCGACGACAAAATTGAGACCACGGTCGTCGGCATACCCCAGCGCAAACCTGCACACGAAACGCCGACCGAACGTTGGATCAACATCTTCGCAAGTCTTTTATTGCTTGGTACCGTGATCGGATTGTGGATTTACTTCCGGTAGCTATCGTGCCCACGGGAAATTAATGAAGAACACCGCCATCCAAACCTTGAAGCCCAACGTCACGCAGGAAGAAGCAGTCCGCTTCTTTCGTTCCGGCGTTTTCAGCGCGGCTTGGAGAATCCGGAGCGGTCCTCTGCAGCGCATCGCTCAGGCTTATGTGCCCTTCTGGGTTTATCGCGTGCGCTACGAAATTGGGCGCGCCCGGAAGACGCGTTTTTTTGCCATTGATGCGGTGCACGGCACGCTAGATCTTTACGAGCTTCCGCACGTTCCCGCGGAAGATGAATTGTGTACCGTTGAGACGCGCAATCGGCTCGTTCCGGGCCTGCAGCAAGAAGCCGCGGAAGAACTTCTTAGGATGAAGGTCTTGCGTGTGCTCTTCCAGCAAGGCTTTTTCAAGCTGCGCGCGCTGAAGGTGGATATTGAGCGTGCGCCCGGCGAAGTGCACCTGCCATACTGGCTGGCCTTTTACGGAAACAACGGCGCGACGAAATGCCGCGTGATGGACGCGATGCGCAGGCGTATAGAAGGTTCCAAAGCCAGATCGTTTTTTGAGGAGTGGCTGGCCGCATAAGAAATTGCGATGCGCGCCGCCCGGTGCGCATGCTTATTTTAGAGCTAAGAGTCTTCCACCAGCCGGCGGAGAGAGGCACACCATGTCACGTCTTACGAGTTGGACCGGAGCCGCCCTGCTTTCCGCGCTGACTGCCAGTAGCGCACCCGCAACCGGTTGGCAGCATCTCGGAAATGTGCAGCGCGTCGAGAAGCTCAAGGACGGGGTCGAGCTGACTGCCGGTTCCGCGAAAGTGCGTATCACGGCGTTTCGCGACGGTGTGATTCGCGTGCGCCTAGCGCCGCAAGGTTCGTTTCCCAGGGATTTTTCCTGGGCTGTGATCGAACCGACGGAACCTCCCGCGATCAACATCGAAGATGGACCTAGCGAGCTGCGCATGACCGTTGGCAGCGTCACCGTCATCGTAAAGAAAACGCCGTTGCTGATAGCTTTCGCCGACTCGAAGGGCAATGTGCTCCTCGCGGACGAGCCGTCTCTGCCCATGGCGTGGAACGGCACATACGTACACGCCTGGAAGCGAATGCCATCGGAAGAGAATTACTACGGCCTGGGCGATAAACCCGGACCGATGAACCGCCGGAATCACTCGTACGCAAACTGGAACACGGATTTTTATGGATGGCAGGAGTCGGACGACCCGATCTACAAGACAATTCCGTTTTTCCTCGGCCTTCACAAAGGCACGGCGTACGGCGTTTTTTTCGACAATACGTACCGCAGCACCTTTGACTTCGGAAAAGAGTCGCCCGACTACTTTTCGTTTGGCGCAGAAGGCGGCGAACTGAACTATTACTTTATCGCTGGCCCCGAACCCAAGAAGATCGTGCAGCAGTTTACGGCGCTTGTTGGCCGGACGCCGCTTCCGCCGCTCTGGTCCCTCGGCTATCAGCAGAGCCGCTACACTTATTATCCCGAGGCGCGGGCTCGCGAGGTCGTGCAAACCCTGCGCGAGAAGAAAATTCCCGTCGACGTGATTTATTTTGACATCGACTATCAGCAGGGCAACGCGCCTTTCACCGTCAACCGCGAATATTTCCCCCATTTCGAAAACATGATTGCGGATTTTCGTGCCCAGGGCGTGCGCACCGTTCTCATTACCGATCTGCACGTCAAAAAAGATCCGAGTCACGGCTACGCTCCCTACGACTCCGGAATGAAGCAGGACGTGTTCGTCAAGAGGCCGGATGGCTCGGTCTATGTGGGCATTGTGTGGCCGGGCGACAGCGTCTTTCCGGATTTCACGTTGACGCGCGTGCGCGACTGGTGGGGCGGCCTCTACAAAGATTTCGTCAACATGGGTGTTGCGGGCTTCTGGAACGACATGAACGAGCCGGCCACCTTCCAGACTCTTTCCAAGACGATGCCGCTTGATAATATCCATCGGCTCGACGACGGAACGACGCTCGACCATCGCGCCATTCATAACGTCTTCGGAATGGAAAACGTCCGCGCCACCCACGATGGCCTTCTCAAGCTGCGTCCCGATGAGCGGCCTTTCGTTCTTACGCGGGCGGCTTATGCGGGCGCTGAGCGCTACGCGGCCACTTGGACCGGCGACAATAGTGCCACCTGGAATCACATCGGGATGAGCGTGCCGCAAATCATGAGCCTTGGCGTGTCCGGCTATTCGCTCGTCGGCGCGGACGTTGGCGGGTTTGCGGGTTCTCCTCCGGTCGATCTTCTCACGCGCTGGTACGAGCTCGGCGTGTTCTATCCGATTTACCGCGATCACGCCGCTAAGGGAACTGCCGATCACGAACCATGGGCGAGCGGCCCAGAGCAGGAAGCGATTCGCAAGCGCTATATCGAGCTGCGCTACAGGCTGCTTCCTTATATTTACACGTCAATGGAAGAAACCTCGCGCACTGGCGTGCCGTTGATGGAGCCGATCTTTCTTGAATATCCCGATGCACAGGAACTCTATGGCGAGGACCACGAATTCCTTTTCGGCCGGGATTTTCTGGTCGCGCCCGTCGTAGCCGAGACGCTTGATCCGCATGACGTTCACTTGCCGCCGGGCAATTGGTACGATTTCTGGACTGCGGACCTCCACGCAAACAAAGATGCGATTTCATTGCGTCCAGGGCTGTCCGAGACTCCGCTCTACGTTCGCGCCGGAGCGATTATCCCCATGCAACCCGTCGTGCAAAGCACGAACGATAAACCGGACGGTCCACTCGAACTGCGCGTTTATATGGGCGAAGACTGTCACGGCACGCTCTATCAGGACGACGGCCACACGTTTGCCTATCAAAAGGGAGACTTCCTGCGCGTGAATTACGCATGCCACGTGTCCCCTCACGAACTCACCATCACCGCCAAGATCGAGAAAAATGCTTATCAGCCATGGTGGAACAGCACGGAAGTGAAAATCTATGGCGCGAGTGCGGAGCCGAAGGAAATACACATCGGCGATCAATTGAGCCGCGATTGGCGATTCGACGGCCAAGCGCATTGCATCACGCTCACCGTGCCCGACGCGCTCAAGAACTGGAATTTGCGTGTGAGCTTCTGACGGAATCAATCGAGGAGAAAAATATAAATGGATTGCGCGGGGACGGCGATGCGTACTTCGCCGTTAGATACGTCCGCTTTGGCCTGACCCAGCAGCGCAGTAAATCCCGCCGCGCCTTTTGCCGGTGTGTCGTTGAGAGGAATTCGTAAAGCTCGCGGCCCGGCGGAATTGTTGAACGCCACGACTAGGCGCTCCTCTTCCGTCTCTCGCAAGAAAACATACGCGGTTTCGTCAGAGAAGAGATGCCACAGCCTGCCGCTTTGCAGGGACGGATGTTCACGCCGCAATCGCAGGAGTGTTTGAACGTACGCGAAAAGTTCCTGCTGCTCCGCGGTGCGCCCGTTCGCTGTGAAGGCGTTCTTCGGATCGCCAGACCAGCCGCCCGGAAAATCCCGCCTGTTGTCAGGATCGGCTCCGCCCGGCATGCCGATTTCGTCGCCGTAATAAAGCTCGGGTATCCCGCGCAGCGTCAGCGTTAATCCAAACGCCAGCTTGAGTTTTGCTGGAGAGCCTCCCTCGGCGCTCGCAAATCGCGGAACATCATGATTCGCGAGAAACGTCACCAGCACGTCCGGGTGAACGTACAGCGAATCGTGGCGCAACACATCCGCGATGCGGCCCACGGGTTCGTTTCGCAAGAGAACATCACGCAAGGTGAAGTACATCGGAAAATCGAACAACGTATCCACACCAGAGTCGATTCGGTCGAATCGCTTCTGGCCGCCAGCAAAAAACGACGTCACGCTGGGGTCAGGATGAAAAACTTCCCCGATCGTCGTCATGTATGGATAAATCTGATGCAGACGGGCATGCCAATCGGACCAGAACTTGCGCGAAACGTAGGGAAACGTGTCAAGGCGGTAGCCGTCCAGGCCGGAAGTCTCCGCCCACCAAAGACTCATTTGCGAAAGATAGTCGGCGACCTCGGGTTTTTCCGTGTTCAAATCCGGCAAAACATTAAAGAACCAGCCATCCGTCAGATTTCGCGACAGACGCGGCGGTGCGTGCGGGTCAACCAATGCTTCGAACGGATCGTTCGCGGCGGGTTGCTTGTCCGTCTCTCCATAAAACGTGCCGCTGAGACCCGCCGAGGAACTCAAGTGATGTTGTTCGGTGCCGTGAAACCAATCTGGCGAGGGCGGTTCGGCAACCCAGGGGTGTTTTGGGCCAACGTGATTCGCCACAAAATCAAAAAAAACCTTCAAGCCTTGTTTATGCGCTTCCGCCACCAACTCTTGATAGTCCTGAATCGTTCCAAGATGAGGATCGACCGCGTACAAATCCACCGCTCCGTATCCGTGGTAGTCCTGAGCCGCGCCATTTTTCAAGATGGGCGTGAGCCACAGCGCCGTCACGCCCAACTCTTTCAAGTAAGGAAGATGCTCTCGGATGCCTCGGAGATCGCCGCCGTGATACGAACGCGGATTCGAACGGTCATGCGTCCCCGTCGCTCCCGCAGGCTCATCGTTCGAGGGATCGCCGTTCGCAAAACGGTCGGGCATGATGAGATACATCACGTCTTCTTGCGAGAGTCCCTGAAATCTTCCCAGCCTGTTGGCGCGTGCGGCGAGCGGCAGCTCAAAGGAAGTTGTACCTGTTGGCGTCATGATGCGACACACGGAGGTGCCCGACCTCATGCCCGGCCCGAATTTCAGCCAGACAAACAGGTAGTCGCCAGAGTTCGTCGATTCGGTGCGCTCCACGACGATGCTCCGCAAATTGCAGGTGACCTCCCTGGCTTCGAGGTTGTGGCCGGAAAGCAGCAACATTACATACGGAGTCAGGTTGATCCACCACGAGGGAGGCTCGACTTTTGTTACTACCGGCGCATTGGCGTCCAGTTGCTGCGTTTGGGCGCGTGAAACCATTCCGGAAGCAGCGAAAACCAAAGCCACTCCCGCCACAGAAAGCATCGAGCGCCTAAAAATCGATCGTCGCCACGAACACTTTGATGTCATCACACGGAAAGGATAGGGAAAATGGCCGCGTGTTGCCAGTGCTCTGTCGAAGACTTAACGCGGCGCGCTATTTTCCGAAGGCTAGCTCGCCGAAAGCCTCTGGTACATGAAAACTTGGCACGGGCGTTCCCGTTGGGCGCCATGCAGAATAGAAGCGCGGCTCGGAAGCTCCCTCAACGCGAAAGAAATTCACGCGCCACGCTTTCGCGGGATCGAAATGCTCTGTCAGACTCTCCATTGGCAAGATTAGTTCCGCAGTCCAGACGCTCTTTTTCTCATCAACCTTAACGCGCCGCTTCAGTCCGCTCTTCAAATCGCGCTTTTCTCCCGGCGCAATGTCCAAATCAATCCAGAAACCGTTTGGACTCACTTCGAATTCTTTGTAATGGCGCGGGTCAGATCCCGCAGGCTGCAGAAAAACCTCAGCGACGTCGCGATCCCACAGTTGGTCCCTTCGACCGTTGGGTCCGGCATCGGCAAAGACCGTGATGCTGCGATAGCGCGCCAGAAAGTTTAGATACAGCGCATCAGGGCTCCAAAGGAGCCGCACTCGCGTTTCGCGCTGCGGATCGGCGTTATTCCCCTGCCAGTCGTGATCGAACGGAATCGCCGGCGCATGCTCCCAGGCTTGATCCTGAGGGAATCCTTCCGCGTCGGCTTCGCCAACGAATCGCGCAGCGATAACCGTTTGGGTTTCCGGCTGCGACGATATTTTTCCAGCAATCAAGCGGTGCACCCCGCGCGAATCGAAACTTACCTGACCCAGCATACCTGCAAACGGAAATGCAAGACTCCAGAAACCGCTCAGTGTGCAGAGAATCGCACACATCAAGGCAACAGTCCTCCATCTAGCGGCGCTGCGGGGCAAACCTTTTGCGCACGCCTCCCGTCTACGAACGCGGGCGCGATTCATGGCCGTGCTAGCATCGAATTCGCCCCAATTCAGGCGCGCTACCCGCCCCAGGGGCCATATCTGTGGAGGACAGGGCATGATCGAGCCGGTTGAAGAGCAGGAATATTCCTCGCGCGCCCTACGACGCGCACCGGAACAATTTGAATACCTAAAAATGCGCTTGGAAGGTAGCGTCGCTCGCATGACGCTAAACCGCCCGGAACACAATCTCCTCAACGAAGCGTTTTTGCGCGAACTGACCGATGCCATCATTCTTGCCGGCGAGACTCGCGAGGTAAAACTCGTCGTTCTCGATTCCGCGTGCAAGGTATTCTGCGGCGGCATCGACATCGGAGAATACACCTCCGAACGCGTTTTTCAAATGCTCGATGCCTTTCACGCGGCGTTCTCCGGCATGCTCGAAGTGGGCAAGCCCGTGATTTGCGTGGTCAACGGCCCCGCCATCGGCGGCGGCGCTGAACTTGCCGCGTTTGGCGACCTCGTAATCGCCACTCCGAAAGCGCGTTTCGCGCAACCCGAGATTTCCATCGGCGTCTTCCCTCCGCTGGCCTCGACGATTCTCCCTTTTCTCGTCGGTCCCAAGCGCGCGCTTGAGATTATCCTCACCGGCGAAGCCATCACCGCAGAACGCGCGCTGGAATTAGGTTTGGTAAACCGCCTCGTACCCGAAGCCAAGCTCGAACAAACCGTGAACGAGGTGATCGAGCGCATCACCGCGCATTCCGGTCCCGTGCTGACCATGGCCAAGAAAGCGATTCTCGGAGGCATGGGCCTTTCGTTGCGAGACGGCCTGAAAAGCTCCATGAACATTTTCCTCAACGAGCTCTACAAACTAGAGGATTCTCAAGAAGGGCTCCGTGCCTTGGTCGAAAAGCGCAAACCAAACTGGAAAAACCGTTGAGCTTTTGCTGCCGTTCGCGAGCCATTCGCGACGCGCATTGACACTCCCAGACCCTCGGCATACACTGAGCTTCCAATTTTCAGGCAAGGGAAGTGGGGAAGGCCGTGAGAATCGGCCGCGGTCCCGCCACTGTAATCGGCTGAATGAGCCGTAAGCCAGACTACCCTCCCGCGCCGCAGCAGCCAGCGCTTTTCGCGAGAAGAAGCGCGGCCACGAAGCCCCAAGGTGTCTCGCGGGGCTTTTTTGTTGTATAGGAAATTTTCTTTCGCACCGGGGATTTGTGCCGACACCGAACGATGCACGAAAAAATACTGCAGCGGGAAGCGCGATTGCCGCGCTGCTGCTCTACGCCATCCTCGCGTGTCCCGCAGTGCGCGTGCAGGCACAAACGTTGATCCAGACGCAAACTCCACCGTCGGGCACTGCGGTGGCGACGCCCCTCTACAAAGAGTTTGTCGACGAAGTAGGCCGCACCGTTCGCGTCCCCCAACCCGTCCAGCGTATCGTCTCACTCGCGCCCAGCCTCACAGAAACGGTCTACGCCCTCGGCTTACAAGATCGCCTGGTTGGCGACACCGACTACTGCGATTATCCTCCCGATGCTCAGAAAAAGACTAAAGTCGGCGGCGCGATCAACCCGAGCCTTGAGGAGATCGCTTCTCTTCGCCCCGATCTCGTCCTCGTCACAAAAAGTTTGAATCGCATCGAGACCGTTCATTCTCTCGACAGTTTGGGCATCCCTTCCTACGCCACGGATCCGCACACCGTGAATGAAATCATTTCCTCCACCGAGCGCCTCGCCGAAGTGCTCGGCGTGCCAGAAGCAGGCGCGACTCTCGGCGTCGACCTCGAACATCACCTCGCGGATCTTCACCAGCGCCTCAATGGAGTCCCGCCGCTCCGCGTTCTCTTCATCGTGTGGTCCGATCCGCTGGTCTCGGTGGGCAAGGGTACTTTCATCGCCGATGCTCTAAAGCTTGCGGGCGCGATTTCCATCGTCGACGCCGCGCAAGACTGGCCCCAAATGAGCCTCGAAGAAGTCGTTCGCCTCCAGCCGGATTTTCTCGTTTTCGCTGAGACTCATTCCGATAACGGCCGCACTCAATTCGATGTCCTGGCCGAGCGTCCCGGTTGGCGTGGTCTCGACGCTGTGCGCAACCGACGCTTTGCCGTCATCAGCGACGCTGTGAACAGGCCCGCGCCCCGCATCGTCTCAGCTATCGAAGATCTCGCACGCCAATTGCATCCCGAAGCTTTTTCCGCGCATCCCGAGGACGAAAAAGAAAAGAAGGCTCCGCCCCCAGCTCCACAACATGGACAACTTCTCTCTCTTCGCATGGTGGATTCGCCTGTCAGCGGCAACTTTTTCACGGAGGACTGCCCTTGCGCCCTCTGACACTCGGCCGTCTCCTCGGCCATTGCGCGATTCTCGCCGCTGTCCTCTTCGTTGTTGTAGTGATCGCGCTCAAACTCGGCGCCGTCCCAGTTTCCCTCTATGGCCTGGGCCGCGATCTGCTCCGGGTCCTTTTTCGCCAAACCAGCCAGCTCTCCAGCGAATATCAACTCATCATCTTTGACATTCGGCTCCCGCGCATTCTTCTGGGCATTTTCGTCGGCGCATCACTATCCGTCGCGGGCGCGAGTTTTCAAGCACTGCTGCGTAATCCTCTCGCCGACCCCTACGTTCTGGGTGTTTCAAGCGGCGCCGCGGTGGGAGCCATCATCGCGCTGATCGTCGAGCCACATCTCGCTCTCGCGCCCGCTGTTGCCGCGCTCCTCACTCCCGTCGGCGCTTTCCTCGGCGCGGCTATCACCGTCACCGCCGTCTACTTCCTCGGCCTCCGCGAAGGTCGCATCGACAGCAGCACGCTCCTTCTGGCAGGCATCATTTCCGCGTCTTTTCTCCAGGCCATCATTATGTTTTTCATGTCCACGCTGACCGGCGGCAATTACCGCGGTATCGCTTTCTGGATGATGGGTGAACTTCAGACTCCTCCGCCGCAAATCGTCAGTCTCATTCTGCGCTTCGGTTTCTTTCTCGCCGCGGGAGTCATCTACACGACGGCGCCCGACTTGAATCTGCTGCTCGCCGGCGAAAAAGAAGCGATGCACCTCGGTGTGGACGTCCGCCGCGTTCGCTTGGTCGTCTACATCGCCGCGTCTCTATTGACCGGCTTGGCGGTTTCTGTCAGCGGCGCGATTGGCTACGTCGGCCTTTTGGTCCCTCACGTCATGCGGCTGATTTTCGGCTCCGATCATCGTGTTCTTTTGCCAACGACCGCGTTGGGCGGCGCTATCGCCGTCGTCATCGCCGATACTCTCGCGCGAACCGTTGTCTCCCCAGCCGAACTTCCCGTCGGCGCCATGACCGCCATCGCGGGCGCACCACTTTTTCTTTATCTGATGCGCAGGAGGCTGGCGTGAGCAGTTACACTCGTTCCCCCTCTGCGACGCGTCCTTCCGGATCCGCCGGCGACTTCAATTCCGACGTTCGCTTGAGCGTCGAGCAGGTCAGCTATGCGTACTCAGCGAATCCCACGCAAGCGCCTCTGTTCACATTGGAAGCGACCAGCTTTCAGGCGCGCCCGGGAGAAATTGTCGCGATTGTCGGACCAAACGCCTGCGGCAAATCCACGCTTTTGAATCTAATCGCTGGAGCCCTCGAACCTCTTTCCGGCCGCGTCCTGCTGAATGGCTTCGTCACCCACACACTTCCTCACCGTGTTCGTGGCCAGCGCATCGCCATGGTCCAGCAGGAGAGCCCGCTGCTCTTCCCGTCGCGCGCCTGGGAATTCGTTCTTCAGGGCCGGCATCCGTACGGCCGCACGCTGCGCTTCGAAACCGATGAAGACATCACCATCGCCCGCAATGCTCTCGCCCAAGTTGGCGCTGAACATCTCAGCGACAGATTCATGGACCAGATCTCCGGCGGCGAAAAACAACGTGTCATTCTCGCGCGCGCTCTGGCGCAACAACCACTGCTTCTCCTTCTGGATGAGCCCACGCTGCACCTCGATATCGGCGCACAAGTCGATCTGCTTGAAACTTTGCGCCGCCTCGCGGCGGCCAACCGTTACACAGTTGTCGTCGTTACCCACGAGCTGAATCTCGCGGGCCAATACGCCGACCAGGTTGCTCTTTTTCAAAAGGGCAAATGTCTTCGCGTTGGGACGCCCGCGAACGTCTTCCAACGCGAATTGCTCGAACAGGTTTTTCAGACGCCTCTCACCGTGGAACTCGGTTCATCCGGGCGGCCGCGCGTGAACATGCCGTCCGAAAAGTAAGTTGTCGTTTCTTTGTTTCACCTAATCGCTGCGGCGAAAGCTGCGGCACTTGAGTCACCCACAGCGGGCCACTGCGCCCCCCACAACCATCGCGGACTTCGTGCACGGGAAGACGGTGCGTTAGCTCCAGCAACGCTGGGGTCACACGTGAAACAAGCCGTCGCCGCCGCGCGACTGTAAGGCGGAAAAAGTACTGCCGCGGCCACTGCGGCGCATCGCTCACTCCACGCGTTCCTCTCTCGAGGTTCGCGCCGGAAATAAAGGGCAGCGCTACGGGAAGGCCACTGCACCAGCCCCGTTGAGTCAACGCAAAACGGGACGGAACTGCCGCCAAGCCAGGAGACCGGCGAAGTCTGCAAGCCCGAGCGATTTTTTGGTCGCCAGGCCAACCTTCAACTCCCGCGCGAGAGGGAGCGGAGGAAACCATGAAACCACACGCTCTTCGCATTGCAGTACTCTCCTTACTTTTTTTTGCAGTCAGTATTTCCTTGCCAGCGCAAGACAGATCTTCGGATGCTCACCTCACGGGAACGCTCCTGGATTCCAGTGGTGCGGGCGTTGGCGAAGTTCAAATCACGGCCCGTCTAGAGAACGACACCACCGCGCAACTCTGGAAATCAACTTCGTCCACCGATGGCACTTACAGTCTGACGATTCCTCCGGGCCGCTATCATGTCTGGTTTCAGCGTCCGCCTTTTGCTGCGCGCGATTTCATTGTGGATCTCGCGGCGAATCAGCAGCGTAAGCTTGATCTCACTCTCCAACTGGAACGCCTCTCCTCCAGCGTCGTGGTCACCGCCGAGGCCGAACCGATTCTCGCGGACCAAACCACGGCGCCCGTCTCGATCATCACCAAAGAAGAGATCGACGCGCGGCAATCCGTCAGTGTCGCCGACATTCTCACCTTTGCAACGGGCATTGCCATTGGCCGCACCGGCCCAGAAGGCGGCACCGCCTCCGTGTTTCTCAACGGCGGCAACTCCAATTTCACCAAAGTCCTCGTCGACGGCGCGCCCATCAATCCCCCTGGCGGAGCCGTCGATTTTTCCAGCCTTACGCTCGATAACATCGATAAAGTTGAAGTCGTGCGGGGCGCCGAGAGCGCCATCTACGGCACCGATGCCGTGTCCGGCGTCATTCAACTCTTCACACACCGCGGCGAAACGCGCACTCCAGAGTTCAGCGTCTATGGAGAAGGCGGCAGCTTCGGTACAGGCCGCGGTGGCGCGCAGTTCAGCGGCCTGCTCGGCGCGTTCGATTACTCCGCAGCCGCTTCCTACTTGGGAACCGATGGCCAGGGCCCGGACGACGATTTCATCAATCGCACGTTCTCCGGAAATTTCGGCTACGCCTTCAGCGACAGCAACCAAATCCGCCTCACGCTGCGCAACAACGACAGCATCGCTGGCATTCCCGGCCAAACCATTTTCGAACCGCCAAATCTGGATCAGCGATACACGCAGCATATTTTCAGTTCCAGCGCTCGTTGGGATTTTGCCACCGGCAAGCACTGGCACCACCAAATCAGCGGCGGCGAGTCCTACACCTCGCAGGTGAACGACAATCCGCTGCAGAGTTTTTACGCCACGGACCCCAACGCGTTCTGCCCGCAAACCAATCCCGCGGCCGTGGCAACGGCCGAATTCTGCGACTTCCCCGGCAACAGCCGCTTCGCCTACAACCGCGCCAACGTCTCCGCGCAAACGAGTTATCTACTCTCGAATTTCGGCGTGACCGCCGGTTACGAATACGAGGTCGAGAACGCTTTCCTGACTTCCGTCGATGTCCCCCACGCTCGCCGCAACAATCAGGCCGGCTTTCTCGATTTCCGTTACCGCCCGCATCGCCGCGCTTCTCTGAACTTCGGCGGCCGCGCGGAAGCCAACGCCAATTTCGGCACGCGCGTTGTACCCCGTGTTGGCGCATCGCTGATGCTCCTCTACGGCAAGGGCATGCGCGGAGACACGCTCTTCCGCGTTTTCTACGGCGAGGGCATCAAAGAGCCGCGCTTCGATCAAATCTATGGCGATAATTTCGGCGACTTCGGCAATCCCTCGCTCAAACCTGAAGCCAGCAAAACGTGGACAGCGGGCATCGAACAAAAGCTATTTGGCGACCGCGTCCGGCTGAGCGCGAATTACTTCTCCAGCCTCTTCTACGACATCGTCAGCTTCGAGTTCTGCACATCGTTCAACAATTTCTGCGACGGCGCGCTTCCTGGCCAGACCTCACCCTTCGGCTACTATTTCAACACCGACCGTGCCCGCGCTCGCGGACTCAATCTCGAAGGAGTAGCGAGGCTCACCGGCTGGCTGAATGCTGCCGGAAATTACACCTACGACGACAGCCGGGTACTCGAGGCGCCCAATTCCTTTGACGTGACGGAAGCGCCGGGCAACCACCTCTTGCGGCGCCCCGTGAACTCCGGTTCGCTCACCTTGAATGCCGCCTATCGCCGCCTCAGCGTCACACTCGGCGGCTATTTCACCGGAGTGCGCACCGACAGCGATTTTCTTAGCACACAGTTCAACACTCCCTCCGGGCCGGTTTGCATCGGTCCTTGTGTCTTCCACAACCCCGGATACGCCCGCTTCGATCTGTCCGGCAGCTACCGAGTTGGCCACGGCGTCACGTTCTACGCTCGTGCCACAAATCTCTTCGACAAGCAATATCAGGACGCGGTCGGCTATCCCGCGCTAGGCCGCGACATGCGTGCCGGCGTCCGCTACACTTTCAGCGGGCACAACTAAATGTAGTGGCGGACCTTTAGGTCCGCCACTTTTCCGACAGCTCGCAGCCTCGCTGCGCCCTGTCGAGAGACGATGCAAATCTGTTGGAGCCAACATTGCACACCCCTGAACCTATTCTCTTCTGCTGGAGCGGCGGCAAGGACAGCGCTATGGCCTTGCACGCGCTCTTGCAACAGAAAGAGTTCCGCGTCGTCGCGCTACTCACCACTGTCACCGAAGGCTACGAGCGCATCAGCATGCACGGCGTCCGCCGCAAACTTCTCGAGCAGCAAGCCCAATCCATCGGCCTGCCGCTTCACGAAGTTCGCATCCCCCAGCAATGCATCAATCCCGTTTACGAAGCGCGCATGGAAGAAGCGCTTCGTACCCATCTCGATCAGGGCGTCCGGAAAGTCGCTTTCGGCGATATTTTCCTCGAAGACCTCCGCGCTTACCGCGAAAAAAACCTCGCCCGCATCGGCATGACCGCCCTCTTTCCCATCTGGAAGCGCGACACTCGCGAACTCATTCGCGCCTTCCACGCCAATCAATTTCGCGCCATCGCCGTCTGCGTCGACAGCAAAATTCTCGCCCCCAGCTTCTCTGGCCGCGAACTGGACGAATCCTTCTTCCGCGATCTCCCGCCGCACGTGGACCCCTGCGGCGAAAACGGTGAGTTCCACACCTTCGTTTTCGACGGCCCCATTTTTCACTCTCCTATTCACGTCCGGACTGGAGAAATCGTCAATCGCGATGGTTTTGTTTTCTGCGACTTACTGCCCGAAATGGAGGAAGCAACAAATGAATACGCAACTCTCCCAAAATGAAAATCTGCTCTACCGCACCATTCTCGCTCTCGTCATGGTCGCCACTTGTGCTGCGCTACGTGTCGCTCCACATCCATGGAACTTCACGCCAGTAGGCGCCATGGCCATTTTCTCCGGCGCAATCATCCGAGACGTCCGCCTCGCCTTTTTCGTCCCCATCCTCACGCTCTTCCTCGGTGACATCTTCATCGGCTTCCACAAACTGATGCCCATCGTCTACGCCAGCTTCCTCGTCAGCGTAGCGATCGGCTTCTGGCTACGCGATCGCCGCACTGCCCCGCGCATCGCCGGAGCGACGCTGCTCGGCGCCATTCAGTTTTTCCTGGTCACCAATTTCGCAGTCTGGCAGTTCGGCGTTTTCTATCCGCACACGAGCGCCGGCCTGCTGGCCTGCTACGCTGCAGGCGTCCCCTTCTTTTGGAACACGCTGGCCGGCGATGCCGGTTACGCCGCCCTTCTCTTCGGCGGTTTTGCGTTTGCAGAACGCTTCTTCCCCGCTCTCCGCGAACCGTCTCCCGAAAAGGTCTGACCGCCCTAAAATTGGAGCTCGTCCCGCGCCAACGGGCTGATGCTATAATTCGAGTTCCACTTATGGCGAAATCATCTCCAGAAGAAGCCGCCATCTCTCCCGATGTCCTCGCGAAATACGAGACCGTCATCGGCCTGGAAGTCCACGTCCAACTTCTGACCAACTCCAAAATTTTCTGCGGCTGCTCCACGCACTTCGGCGATCCGCCTAACACAAATGTCTGCCCAGTCTGCCTCGGCCTTCCCGGCACCCTCCCAGTCCTGAACAGGCGCGCCGTCGAATTAGCCATGCGCGCCTCGTTGGCGCTCAATTGCACCGTCCACGAACATTCCCGCTTCGCCCGCAAAAATTATTTCTACCCCGACCTGCCGAAGGGCTATCAAATTTCCCAATTCGAACTCCCCCTGGCCACCAACGGCTGGATTGAAATCGAACACGCTGGCGCAAAAAAACGCATTGGCATCACCCGCCTGCATCTCGAAGAAGACGCCGCGAAAAATCTCCACGAAGGCTTCTCCGAATCCGCCACCAAGGCCTACATCGACTACAACCGTTGCGGCACGCCCCTCAGCGAGATCGTTTCCAAACCCGACATGCGCGCCCCCGAAGAGGCCTACGCCTACCTCACCACGCTTCGCCAGACCCTGCTCTACACCGCCATCAGCGACTGCAACATGGAAGAAGGCTCCCTCCGCTGCGACGCCAACGTCAGCGTCCGCTTGCGCGGCGCAAAAGAATTCGGCACCAAAGTCGAAGTAAAAAATCTCAACTCTTTCCGCTATCTCCAAAAAGCTCTCGAGTTCGAAGTCGAGCGCCACATCGGCGTCCTCGAATCCGGCGGCCGCATCGGGCAAGAAACCCGCCTCTGGAATCAAAATGAATCCTGCACAGTCTCGATGCGCTCAAAAGAAAAAGCCCACGACTACCGCTATTTCCCCGAGCCCGATCTGCTCCCCGTTCACGTCAGCTCCGCCTGGCGCGAAGAAGTCCTCCGCGCCCTCCCCGAACTGCCCGAAGCCAAGCGCACGCGCTTTATCACTGCTCACGCACTGTCGCCCTATGACGCCGGCGTTCTGACTGCCACGCAGCCTTTAGCCGATTATTTCGAGGCCGTAATCAAAGCCGGCGCCCCCGCAAAAACCGCCGCCAACTGGATCCAAACCGAACTTCTCCGCCGCCTGAACGATTCCGGCAAGGAAATCGAAGCCAGTCCGGTAACTCCCGCCGCCCTGGCCGAACTCCTCAAGCTCGTAGAATCCGGACAAATCACTGGCTCCATCGGCAAAAAAGTTTTCCCCACCATGTTCGAATCCGGCCGCGGCGCCGCCGAAATCGTGGCCGCGGAAGGCCTGGCGCAAATTAACGACACAAGCGCACTAGAAAAAGCAGCCCGCGAGGTAATCGAAAAAAACCCGGCCAACGTCGCCAAATTCAAATCCGGCAACGAAGGCGTCTTCCAATTCTTCGTCGGCCAGGTCATGCGCGCCACACGCGGCCAAGCCAACGCCCAGGCCGTCAACGACATTTTGCGGAAGCTCCTTTCGTGATTTCGCGCTCGCTCTTTCACCGGCTGTAGGTGCCGGGCTTTAGCCCGGCATACTTGCTCTCCCGGTTTATTTCGTAGAACGCACTAAGAACCGCCGAGGTGGTCATGTTAAAAGAAGGCGATAAAGCTCCCACATTCCGCGTAAAAAACGACGCCGGCGCGGAAGTCTCCCTCACCGACTTCCGCGGCAAACACGTCGTTCTCTTTCTCTATCCAAAAGCCAACACGTCCGGTTGAACCGTCGAAGCGTCCGAGTTTCGCGACGCAAAAAAGCAATTCGATAAGCTCGACACCGTAATCCTCGGCATGAGCGGCGACTCCGTGAAAGCGCAAGCCAGCTTCAAAGCCAAATACAAACTCAATTTCGATCTCCTCAGCGACGCAGATCTGAAAACGATCGAAGCCTATGGCTCGCGCCGCATGAAACACTTCCTTGGCCGCTCATTCCTCGGCATCATCCGCAGCACGTTCCTGATCGGCCCAGACGGCAAAATCGAAAAAATCTGGGACAAAGTCAGCGCCAAAGGCCACGCCGCCGAAGTCCTCGCCGAAGTCTCAAAAACGTAGTTGGTGTTGTAGGGGCCGCCTTCTGAGGCGGGATCCTTGCTGATGAGCGAAAATCAACGTCAGAGCTGAAACACTAGCTCGTCCGAACCATCGGTCGCAGGCTCAATATAGAGGTTGTCGATTAACCGCGTCTTCCCGATAAACACCGCCATCACCGCAAAGCAAGCCCGCGAAACACGCATCACCGGCTCAAACGTATCCGCACTAACCATCTCCGCGTAATCCAAATTCGCCAACCGCTCCGCCTCAATCACGCGCCGCATGACACTCTGTAACTGCAACGTATCGCGCACACCCGCCGCCAACTCATCCCGCGCCGCCACAAGTGCCCGATGCAGTACCGTCGCAGCCGCGCGTTCTTCCACACTCAAATAAGCATTCCGCGAAGAAAGCGCCAACCCATCCGCCTCCCGCACAATTGGGCAAACCACAATCTCGCCATCCAAATTCAAATCCCGCGCCATCTCGCTGATAATCCGCACCTGCTGCGCATCCTTCCTTCCAAAATAAGCAAAGTCCGGCCGCACAATCTCAAACAATTTCAAAACCACGGTAGCCACTCCGCGAAAATGCCCCAGCCGTGACCGCCCTTCCAACCGCTCGCTGATCCCCTCCACGCTCACATACGTTCGAAATCCATCCGGATAAATATCCCCAACTTCAGGCGCAAACAAGCCATCCACTCCGACCGCCGCCAACTTCTCCGCGTCTTTCTCCAGATCCCGTGGATACTTCTTGTAATCCTCCTTAGGTCCAAACTGCTTCGGATTCACAAACACCGACGCAACAACCCGCGAACATTCCTTCCGTGCCCGCGCCACCAGCGCCGTATGCCCGTCATGCAGCGCCCCCATCGTCGGCACCAATCCAAGGACGAGTCCCTCCGCCCGCGCAGCACGCGCGTATTCCTTCATCCAACCAATAGTTCGAATTATTTCCACGCCGCCGGTCGCACCCAAAAAGTTGTAGGGGCGCAGCATGTTTACCCTGAGCCTCGAAGGGCTGCGCCCCAATTACCCAGGCCTAAACTTTCGATGTCTTTTGCAGTTCCGCTGAACTCTTGAACGCTGAACTCTTCAACTTCCCCTAAGCGCCAACCGCCGTCGCCCGTTCACGGTAATAATGCATCAAGTCCGTCAAAATCGGCTGCGCCCCCAACTGCCGCAACAAAGTCGTGATCTGCCCGCGATGGTAAGTCCCATGATTCACCACATGCTGCATCGATTGCCAAAGCGGATTCCGATACACGCCAAATTTCATCGTCTTGTATTCCATCACGCGGTTCAAATCGTCCTGCGTCAGCTTCCCCACAAACGTCAAAAGCCGCCCTTCCTGCTCCGACCACTTCGCGCGAAGACCATCCACATCCCCAAACTCCGCCATGTCCGGGAACGACGCCGGCGACCGCCCCTGAAACCGCTCCAGCCAAATCCATTCCGCCCCGCAAATATGCGCCAATGTATCCCGCACCGACCCAAAACTCGACCCCATCGCCTTCGTAAACTGCTCGCTGGTCAAATTCGCGGCCGCATCCAACGAGCGCTGATTCGCCCAAGCATTGTAATCATAAAGCGCCCGCATCTCTTCCGGCGTCATCTAAACCTCCACCTGCAAAACTTGTCTCGAGTTGTCATTCTGAGCGAAGCGAAGAATCCCTCTTTCGACTTTCGATTTCGCTTTATCTCTATGTCTTTACTTCGTTCTGTCTTTACTTCCTACTACCAATCCCCATCACTATTCACCGGCGCCTCTTCCTGCTCCTTAGCCGTTCGCGCCGCATGATAAGACTCCCCATCCGAAGGAAACGTCCCTCCACGCACATCCTCGCAATACTCCCGCGCCGCCTTCGCAATCAACTCTCCAACCTTCGCGTACTGCCGCGCAAACTTCGGCGTCCGCCCAAACGTCAACCCCAGCAAATCATGAATCACCAAAATCTGCCCATCGCAATCCGGCCCCGCGCCAATCCCAATCGTCGGAATCCGCAGCTCCCGCGTGATCTGCGCCGCCAACTCCCGCGGCACCGCCTCCAGCACCACCGCAAAAGCTCCCGCCGCTTCCACCGCCCGCGCATCGCGAATCAACATCTCCGCCGCATCCACCGTCTTACCCTGCAGCCGATACCCGCCCAGCGCATTCACCGACTGCGGCGTCAACCCCACATGCCCCATCACTGGAATCTCCGCCTCCGTCAACCGCACGATCAATTCCAGCCGCCGCTCGCCCCCCTCCACCTTCACTGCTTCCGCACCCGCGTCTTTCACAAACCGCATCGCATTCCGCACCGACTCCGCCGTATCCCCGTGATAGCTGCCATACGGCATGTCCGCCACCACCAGCGCCCGCCGCGTCCCTCGTCGCACCGCCCGCGTGTGATGCAGCATCTCCTCAATCGAAACCGGCAAGGTGCTCTCGTACCCCAGCACCACCATCCCTAACGAGTCGCCCACCAGCAACACATCCACGCCCGCCTCGTCCAAAAGACGCGCCGTCGGATAGTCATACGCCGTCAAACAAGTAATTTTCTGCGGATTAGAATTGGAAGGACGATCTGCACCGGAAGACTTCCGCTGCAGCAAATCGGGCACGGTAATCTTTCCGCTGCCCACACGGGGAACTACGCTCATCGTGGCCTCCGGTGCCATTCCTTAACCGCAGGATACAGCCCTGTACCTCACCACCGCCCACAATACCAAATTCCCCCACCCGTGGCCATAGCCCAGCCCTTGTTCCAGCACCCGCCCCGACTTTTTTGGAGTGCGGCGGCTCGACGCCGCTTTGCCCTTCCAACGAGGTCGAAGCCCGCAATTCAAAAGTGCGACCGATGATAAAGGGCGGCCCAGTAAACGCGCTGGACGGCCCCACGAATTTGCTTGACAATAGTCGTATGACTCTGGTAAACTTCTCCCATTGAATATTGCGCCCCGGTCTTTACCGGGGCCATTTTTTTTGGTACCGACCCGAAGCGCCCCCTTGCCCTGCAGGGTCACCGCGGCAGGCGTGTCCCAGTCTGGGGGCCAGGGGCCGGACCTTTAGGTCCGGCATAAGTCCAGCGTTTGCATTGCGGCTTTAGCCGCTGAGGAATTGTTTCGGAAGTTGGCCCCGAGCTGTCCACCCCGCAGGGGCATCTCGGTTAGTTTACCCTGTTTACTCTGAGCCTCGAAGGGAGCCCTCGAAGGGCTCTTTCTTTCTAAACCCAAAATCCTAATCCACCAGTCACAGGAGACTTCCCATGTCCTCAATCACCACCCAGGACCGCCGGGTGCCCCAGCCTCGGTTTTTGAGGCTGGGTCTTGCGTTCTCCTACAAAGACTCAATTTCGATGAAACTCGCAGGTCCTTTAGAATCAATACTTGCAAAAGTGCATCAAAACAAAGGACTTTAACTATCTCTGGAATGAACACTTATCAAAAAACCAGGGGGAGGGCCCCCACGTGCGCAAGGTTGGTTTCTCTATTTTCTTCTGGTATCTCGCGCGTCTGGCCATTAGCATCTCGCTTCCCATAAAAAGCCATTAGGAGGTCATCGTGAAAACGAATAGACGCCGCACGCCCAGGAGCAAATCCCTTCGAGACATTCTGCTCTTCGCCCTTGCACTAACCTTCGTGCCGCTCGCGTCGTCCCAAACGCAAAGCGTCACCCCTCCCGATGACGCCACCGTCCGACAACGCGCGGATGCCCTCCTCCAACAAATGACCGCCGAAGAAAAGCTGGGCCAGCTAAGCCAACTCTTCGAGCTCCACAAAGAGCAAGCCATCGACGACGCCGTATCCAAAGGCCAGCTCGGCTCGATCCTTTTCGTCACCGATCCCGCTGAAACCAACCGCCTCCAGCATCTAGCCGTCGAACAAACCCGCCTCCACATCCCGCTCATCTTCGGCTTCGACGTCATCCACGGCTTCCGCACTATCTTCCCCGTACCCATCGCGATGGCCGCCTCTTGGGATCCTTCCGCCGCCACGAGAGCGCAAACCATCGCTGCAAAAGAAGCCCGCTCCGTCGGCATAGACTGGGCCTTCGCTCCCATGCTCGACATCGCTCGCGATGCGCGCTGGGGCCGTATCGTCGAAGGCGCCGGCGAAGATCCCTATCTCGGCTCGGCCATGGCCGCCGCGCAGGTCCGCGGCTTCCAGGGCGATTACATCGGCTCTCCCGATCACATTCTCGCCTGCATGAAACATTTCGCCGGCTACGGGGCCGCTGTCGGCGGCCGCGATTACGACGAAGCCTATCTCCCCGAAACTCTCCTCCAAAATGTCTACCTCAAGCCTTTCCATGCCGCCGTCAAAGCTGGAGTCGGCACCGCCATGAGCGCATATCTCGATCTCAACGACGTCCCCACCACCGGCAATCGCTGGCTCCTCCGCGATGTCCTTCGCGACGACTGGAAATTCACCGGCTTCGTCGTCAGCGACGCCAACTCCGTCAAAAGCCTCCAAAATCACGGCTACGCCAAAGACGTCAACGAAGCCGCACTCTACGCCTTCAACGCCGGCGTCAACATGGAGATGGCCATCGACTTCACCGCTTTCTCCAAAGGTCTTCCGCTAGCCCTCGGGCGCAACCAAATCACCGTCCAGCAAATCGATGAAGCCGTCCGCCCCATCCTCGAAACAAAAATTCGCCTCGGCCTCTTCGAGCATCCTTACGTTGACGAAGCCCGCGCCCGCCAAGTCCTCGCCACGCCCGAGCACCGCACCATCTCCCGCGAAATCGCCGAATGCACTGCCGTTCTCCTCCGCAACGAAAAAAATCTCCTACCCCTGAAGAAATCCGCCTACAAAAAAATCGCCGTCCTCGGCCCACTCGCCGATTCGCAAACAGACACACTCGGCCCCTGGGTCTTCCAGCAGGATCTCGCCGAAACCGTTACCGTTCTCGCCGGCCTTCGCAACAAACTCGGCGCGCAAACCGAACTCAGCTACGCTCCAGGCGTTCAAATCAAACGCATGATTCCGTCCTTCTTCGACGCGATATTTCATCTGAAGCCGCAACCAGTTTGGTCGCCCGAACAATCGAAAACCGAAATGTCCAAAGCCGTCTCGCTCGCGAACTCTTCCGATCTCACCATCCTCGTCCTCGGCGAAGCACAAAACATGAGCGGCGAATCCGCCTCCCGCGAATCCCTCGACCTCCCGGGCCAGGAAGAAAAACTCCTCGAAGCCGTCGCCGCCACTGGCAAACCCGTAGTCCTTGTCCTCTTCAACGGCCGGCCTCTCAACATCAAGTGGGCCTCGCAAAATGTTCCCGCCATCCTCGACGCCTGGTATCCCGGCACGCAAGGCGGCAACGCCGTAGCCAATCTTCTCTTCGGCGATGCCGTCCCCGGCGGCAAACTCCCCATCACCTGGCCCCGCGACGTCGGCCAAGTCCCGCTCTACTACGCACACAACGCCACGCAAGACAACGATGAGGGCAAGCGCTACTGGGACGAAGAAAGCACTCCGCTCTATCCCTTCGGCTACGGCCTCAGCTATTCCAAATTCACCTTCTCCAATCTGAAACTCAGCCGCACCGAAATCAAACCCGGCGAGACCATCGACGTCACCGTTGACCTCGAAAACACCGGCGCCACCTCCGCCGACGAAGTCGCCCAGCTCTACATTCATCAACAATACGGCAGCACCTCGCGCCCCGTCCGCGAACTAAAAGGCTTTGAGCGCGTCACGCTAGCCGCGCACGAAAAAAAGACCATCCACTTTTCCGTCGGAAATGACGAGCTAACCTACTGGAGCACCGCAACAAAATCCTGGGTCGAAGAACCTGCCACGTTCGACGTCTGGGCAGGCAGCGATTCCACCGCCCAGCTCCACGCAAACTTTGCAATCGTCCCGTAGGGTCATCCTTTTTACCCTGAGCGAAGCGAAGGGCCGAGGATGCCCGCGGTTCTCCGACGCCATTCCACCAATTCGCATCAAGCACGGAAAAGAAAAAGCGCGACGCGCGTCACGCACGCATCGCGCTCTTCCGTTTTTTAGGGAGGCACGGCTTCAGCCGTGCCGAAAAGCACCACAAACACAGGGGTTTTAACCCCCGTGGTACGCAATCAAACCTATCGCATCGTGTTTGTCAGACTGCGTCTAATTCGCCGCTACGTGCCGCACCTGCGTCGCCAACGACCCCGGCGCAGGCTCAGGCACAGGCTTCGGCGTGTCCGCATCCTTAAATCGCGGCACCATCTCATCCGCCATCGCCAGCGCATACACCGCCGAAGCAATCTCCACCGCGCCTTCTCTCACATCTTCCTCATAAATCCGCTCGTACGTGTCCAGATTCGTGTGATGCGTAAACGATCCATAATCAAACGGGTCCTGCGCCAACCCAATTCCTGGCAATCCCGCATTATTATACGAAGTGCTGTCCGTTCCGCCCGTCCTCCGGCTATCCAAAGCAGTCGCTCCCATAAATCCCCAATCCTCAAACGGCATCATCGCCTCACGCACCATATCTGCCGCTCCCGCTGGCCCAAACACGCCTGCCCCGCGCGGCTTCCCCGTCCCCGAATCAATGTTGAAGTACGCGTCCAGCTTCGCAAAGTCCGGCTTCGGCTCCTCAAAACTTCCAAAGTGCTCTTTCACATACGCCAGCGACCCCAGCAACCCCTCTTCCTCTCCGCTCCACAACGCCACGCGAATCGTCCTCCGCGGCTTTACATGCAGCGCTGCCAGAATCCGCACCGCCTCCAGCATCATCGCCGACCCAATCCCGTTGTCCGTCGCGCCAGTCGCGTCGTGCCAAGAATCGTAATGCCCGCCCAGCATCACAATCTCATCCTTCTTATCCGTCCCGGGAATTTCTCCGATGGCATTAAACGCGGTCGTCCCGTCCGCGTACTCCTTGTTCTGAATATTGACGCGCAACGTCACCGCCGTCGCATCGCCGATAATCCGCGCGATCCGTCCATAGTCCTCGTTGCGCATCACCAAAGTTGGCACCGCCCGAGTCCAGTCGTAAGTCGAGTTCTGCTGCGCGATGATGATCCCGTGCGCGCGTCCCGCATCGTTAATCCGGACAAGCGCCCCGTTATCCACCAAAAACTGGTCCACCTGCCGCGAAACCTCCGCGCGCGTCAATTGCCCCTCCGGCAATTTCGGCTGCTCCGGAAAACGAAATGGCCGCGGATTCTTCGCATCGAATCGCGACTTCCATTCATCCTCGGGCCGCCGCATCGCCGCGGGATTCATGTCCTCCGGCACTTCCACATGCTTGCCCACCAAAACGATCGCCCCGTGCACTTTCTCCTTCATCGCATTCAAATAAGCATCGAGTTCCGTGGCCGTAGGCTGCTTCGGCTCCGCAGGCTTAGCCGCCGGAGGCATCGGTGGAGCAGCCCATTTCGGTTCCGGCGGTGGTGGCGCGCCTCCAAAAAAATTAAATCCCGCCCCAGTCGGCGGCGCCAACCCCGGCGGCTGAATCATCACCACCTTCGCCGTCACAACTCCATTCGTACTCGGCGTCCAAGCCAGCGGCTTCACCATCAACTGGCCGCTGAATGGCGCGATCGCGTCCGCCGATAGTTCCACGTTCTCCCAACCCGGCACAGGCGTGGCCGCACTAGGCGGCTGAAACGTCCACGGCTCCAGATGCGCGTTCACCAATCCCCATGACGTCATCGTCGTCACCGCCCAATCATCCGCCGCCTTCAAGTTCGGCGTCCCCGTCACGCGCGGCCCATACACGTCCGCCACTTCATGAATAATCCACATAATCTTCGAGTTGTTCGTCTCTTCGGCGCGGATCAGCGCATACATCGCCGAAATCCCCGGAGCCTGCGCCGTCATCGGCATCGCCACCAGCAGCAACAAACACATAACACTCCCACACAATCTCTTCACAGTCCCTCCATGTCCCAAGACAGATTCCAAAGTTTCCGCACGCTCAGCAAAGTCGCACGGCAATATACGCAAGTTTGCCCCGACTGTCGAAGCCCACCCAAAATTTGTAGGCGAGGGGCTTGTCTACTCTGAGCGTCGAAGAGCCCCTCCCTCTCTTTTCACGCCGCTCACTGCTTCGCCGACTTAAGCTCCAAACTAACCAAATTCCTAACCCATCTCGCAGGCCGTTTATCCTCCGTCACCACTAGCTTAAACGGCCCCGACTTCTCATCCAGCGCGACGCCATTCATCGTGTCCGCCACGATCACTTCCCCCGAATGAAACGTAGTATCCACTTCCGCCAAAGCAATCACCGCAACATATCCGTCCGATCCCGTCGCCACGACATATCCCGCAAGCCCCGCGCCCCGCAAATCATGCCCCAACGGCGCCCCCAACTTCACGAGCAAATCCGCCAACCGCACGCCCGTATACGTCTCATCGGCCTTCGAGTGCTCGTTGTGTACACTCACAGTCGTGCGCGGCATCGCCTTCAAATCTGCAACCTTCAACTTCAAAATGTCCGGCTTCGTATAAGCCGAAACTTTCAACTGATCGTTCGCCCCAGCAGCAGGAGCCGCGGAAGCACCCGTCGTCGCGGGCGCCTGCGCAAGAATACGATTCGCACCAACCAAAGCAACGCCCGTCAAAACCACGAACGCAACGCAATTCAAAACGAACCTGTTTTTTTGTAGTCTCATCCCGCCCACCATACCCCCGAATTTTCGCCGATTCCCATCGCTAAGATGCCGCTGCCCGCGCCCGCCTGAACTCCCCATTCTTAAGTTTCTTCCCATTCCTCCAACCGCCCAACCCTAACGCCACACCCATGCAGGCATCCCGCAACTCATCCGCGTACGCTCGGTCCGCCATCGCCCGCGCCACCACCATCCCGCCCACGCACAAAGCCGCCATTGCCTGTGCCTGCTCACGCCGAGCTCCGCCATTTCCGCTCCGCTCCAGCACGCTCACCATCGCGCG
>Ga0209139_10000032_pt1 | contig 34570 bp, 31 predicted proteins | sample BogFormECP14_OM3_FD_188246 | JGI IMG/M metagenome (GOLD analysis project Ga0209139, IMG submission 188246) | Bog forest soil microbial communities from Calvert Island, British Columbia, Canada - ECP14_OM3 (SPAdes) (version 2) | ecosystem: Environmental > Aquatic > Freshwater > Wetlands > Bog ...
CACCTGCTCGGGGGTGATCATCCCGTCGCGCGGCCCGCCGCCTTTGATGAGCTCTGCATAGGGATCGGCGGGCAGCGTGTAGGTGGTGACGTCGTCGAGTGCGCCGGAGCTCACCGGCCCGGGCTGCAGCAGGGCCGCCTGGACGCCGAACGGGGCAACCTCGATCGCGAGGGATTCGACCAGCGCTTCGAGTGCCCACTTGGTGGCCGCATAGGCCGCGCCGGGCGGCAATACGATGCGTCCGACGACGCTGGACATGAAGAGCAGCTTCCCCTCGCCGCGGGCGCGCATCTGCGGCAGCACCGCCTGGGCTACGCGAATCGCCCCGACGGTGTTGAGGTTGAACAGACGCTGCAGTTCGGTCAACGGAATGGCTTCGACTGCGGCATAAAAGATCTCAGCGGGGTTGACGATGACGATGTCAACTTCACCCGCGGCCGCGAATGCCGCTGTGACGCTGGCGTCGTCAGTGACGTCGAGTGCTAGACGTTGACTGACGTCGAGGTCGGCCAGCGAGCGCGGATCACGTGCGGTGGCCACCACGCGGTGTCCGCGCCGGGCGAACTCCTCGGCGATGGCGCGACCGATCCCGCGACTGGCTCCGGTGACGAGGACGGTTGACATGGCGTTGTCTCCTAGCGGTGTCGGCAGCAAGTTTCATCAGATGCGTTTGTAAACTGATCGGTGTACCAAGTTATTCCTACGTACCTGAGACCGCACCGGATGCAAACCGAGTCGCGCGTGACGCCCGGCCTAGTATCAGTGCATGCATGGCGCGAAGATCCTGATCACCGGGCCGACCGGACAGGTTGCCAGTCCCATCGCCCAAGCCCTGGCGGTCGATAACGAAGTCTGGGGTATCGCCCGGTTCACCAACGCGGTGGCGCGTGAGGCCCTGGAGAAGTCGGGCGTGCGGTGCGAGACCGTCAACCTGGCCGCCGGGGAGTTTGACGGGCTCCCCTCCGATTTTGATTACGTCCTCAACTTGGCGGTGGCCAAGAGTGGGAACTGGGAGAAGGATCTCGCGGCCAACGCTGAGTCCATCGGTTTGTTGATGGCTCACTGCCGCAAGGCTAAAGCGTTCCTGCATTGCTCCTCAGGTGCCGTCTATGACCCGCCGGACGACGAACCACGAACCGAGCACGCCGCCCTGGGCGACAACCACAAGCCTTTGTTTCCAACCTATTCCATTTCCAAGATCGCAGGCGAGGTAGTCGCCAGGACGATGGCCCGCGCAGTCGGTGTGCCGACTACCATCGGCCGGCTCAATGTCCCGTACGGCGACAATGGCGGCTGGCCGTTCTATCACATGGAGATGATGCTCGCCGGTATCCCGATCCCGGTCCCGGCCGGTGGCCCGGCCCGCTACAACCCGATCCACGAGGATGACATCATCGCGACCATACCGAAACTGCTTGCGGTGGCGTCGGTTCCGGCGACCACACTCAACTGGTGTGGAGAGCAGGACGTCAGCCTGCAGGACTGGTGCAACTACCTTGGCTCGCTGGTCGGCAAGGAACCGGTCTTCCAGGAGAGTGATCAGGCGCTGCGCGGCAACCCAACCGACCCGAGCCGAATGCGTGAACTCGTCGGCAGCACCACGGTCGACTGGCGTGACGGGATGCGCCGGATGGCAGCCAAGTTCCATCCGGAGCTGGTCGGATCGAGCGGCGAGACGCGGTCCTAACCTTTGCCTGGTTCGGCAACGATGGGGACCCGGCGGATGGAAGCACCGATGAAGGCGGCGAGCGCGGCAACGGGAACAAGGACCGGAGCCAACATGCCGCAGCAGAGTGGTGCCCACAGCAGGCACAACATCGCGATGCCCACGAGCACATTGCCGATCGTCAGATGAGTTCCCGGTTTCACGCCCATTCCGGACATCTGAATCGAATACCAGGTCAGGGGGATCGACAAACCGTAGATCGACACCAGGACGATGCAGAACGCTCTGACCCAGCGCCCGGCGCTGGGCTTCACGATGCGGGTGACGGTTTTGGAGGTCAACGGGCCGCCACCGGCTCCAGCAGCGGCTAGTCCTGCTTGGCGATCAGCCGTTTGAGCGCCTCGCGATCGGGAGCCAGCAGTTCGTCGATGCGCTCCTGGTTCACATCGGCGACGATGATCTCGCCGACCTCCTGGTACACGTTGCTGAAGATGCCGTGCGACTTCATCTTCTCGGTCTGATAGATGTTGTCCTCGGTCGGTGTCACGTAGTACACGATCTCCGGCTTGAACCGATGGATCAGCCACAGGTGGATGATGTCCATCAGCCTCTTCTGACGCAGTTTCTCGGCGAACGTGTTCTGGTCACGCACGGTGAGGATGTTGCGTCCGTGCCGGTCCTTGATCGGGTCGACGACGGCGTTGGCAAGCGGCTCTTCTCCGTCGCCGTAGATGCCGAGATCGAGCACGTCGGAGCCGGCGCGTCGCGGACGTAGTTGCACACGAAGCTTTTCCGGAATCTGGTAGTGCTCGGTCCACATCGCCAGCCATTCCTCCAACAGCTTCTTCGGCACCTCGGTCTGCACGAGATGCTGGTGCTGAGTGGATCCCGCGCCCATGGACTTCGTGGTCGCCGTGCGACCGGACGACGCGGCCAGTGCGGCATCGCTGCGCGGTCCGCCGACTAGGGTTTGCGGTGTGCGGTAAGGAGATTCGACAAGACGCATCTTGCGTTGCAGGCGAGCCAGCGCCAGCATGCCCTCCTGGCGCAGCGATGTTGCGAACTCCTCTGCGGCAACGCCGTCGATCTGGTGTCCGCCGTAGGTGATGAAGTTGAAGACGAAGCCCATCTTGCCGAGTTCCTCAGGGAACGCGCGCATCTCGTCGTCGGTCATCCCGGTGGTGTCCCAGTTGAACGAGGGCGAGAGGTTGTAGGCCAGCATCTGGTCGGGGTATACGGCGTGGATCGCTTCGGCGAATTCGCGCGCGTCGACGAGATCTGCCGTCTTGGTCTCCATCCAGAGCAGGTCGGCGCATGGCGCTGCGGCCAGCGACTTGGCGATCGCATACGGGATGCCACCGCGAATCTGGTAGTAGCCCTCCGGCGTCTTGGCCCGCTCGCAGTCCCAGCCGGGGTCGGCGCCGAGCTCGCGGGCTTTTTCGCGCGCGGTGTACAACGGCGCACGCTGGGCGAACTGCCGCCATTCGTCGACGCTCATGTCGCGCGATTCGCCCTCGCTCTCGGCGAATTCGAGCAGATCTGCCACGGCTTCGCCGTAGGTCATCAGCCCGGCATCGTTCTGCCAGGCGTCGACGAACTTCGACTCGACCTCGTCGAAGACGGCATCGATCGACGCCTGGGCGTGGTCGGGATGCGACGCAGCGACGGTGATCAGCTCCCCGATGCCCTGACGCTCCAACCAGGCGTCCGCAGTGGCGTATTCGCCGTCGGGGAGGGCGTACAGCAGGTGCCCGTTGAGTTCCTTGAACCCCGCGTTGTAGAAGCGCCGCACCATCGCCAGGAAGCAGGATTTGTAGGACGGGATCTTCAGGTTGGTGGTGCCGAGCACGAACGGCTGGTCGCGCTCGTCGGCGCGACTGTCGAGCAGGTTCGCCGCCTCGGCGTCGGTCCGCGCGACGATGATGCCCGGCACCCGCATGATGTCGAGCTGGAAGCGGGCGGTGTTAAGACGCTTGATCTGTTCGTCGGACGGCACCAGAACCTTGCCGCCCTGATGTCCGCATTTCTTGGTGCCGGGGCGCTGGTCCTCGATGTGGTATCCGGGCACCCCGGCCTCGACGAACCGTTTGACCAGGTTGCGCACGTGCGGATCGCCGCCGTGGCCGGTGTCGGCGTCGGCGATGATGAACGGCCGGTAGTCGACCGCCGGTGTCCGCTCACGTTGTTCGTCGCTCATCCGCAGCCGCAGGTATTGCTGGTTGCGGTCGGCGGTCAGCAGGGCGCGGACCAGGCCGGCGGCCTCGTCGGGCACTTGGCTCAGCGGATAGCTGGCCAGGTCGGGCCCCGGGTCTTCGCTGATCGAGCCCTTGGCCGACGTCGCCCACCCGCCGAGGTAGATGCCCTCGATGCCCATCCGCTTCATCGCCACTGCCTGCCCGGGCGAGTACGGGCCGAAGGTGGTGATGCTCTTGCGCTGGGCGAACAGCTCGCGCAGCCGCGGGTAGAAAGCCTCCGCCGCCTCTCGCGCCACGATGTAATCGCTCGGGATGGTGCCGCGCTGCTCTACGACCTGGCGTGCGGAGTAGAGGCGAGTGATGCCGTCGAACCGCGGGCTGTCGAAGTATCGCTGCGTGGCGGGTATGTCTTTCTCGAAGTCATTGTGAAAGTCGTCCTGCCGCGGTGTGCGTGCCTCGGTGCCCGCGTCAATTGCCATGATCGTTCGCTCCTCTTTCAGCCCAATTCCCCCGATGGTGTGAGTCTATGGGGTGCTGTGCGGCGTGAAGTTTCAAAATCGGGATATCGTGACCGCATCGAGGATGCCGCCAGCCGGGCGCGGCTAAATCCCAGGTCGCGGACGAGATTCACGTCCCGCGACGCAAATAATTAGCGCCCGAGACATTTTGGCCCGTTTTGCACAGTCCGCTCGGTTACACTCTCGCCACGCGGCGACGGCGCCGCATCCGGAGGGGAGCTGTGATGAGTTCTCGACGATCGGCCCGCACCCTGGGCTCCTTACCGGCGGCTTTGCCGCCCAGCCGCACTGTCCCCGTCCGCGCCCCTGACGGCACCCGCCTGCACACCGAGGTATTCGGGCCCGAGAACGGCTATCCGATCGTGCTTTCGCACGGGATCACCTGTGCCATCCGGGTGTGGGCCTACCAGATCGCCGATTTGGCCACCGATTACCGGGTGATCGCGTTCGACCATCGCGGCCATGGCCGCAGCGGTATTCCCCGCAGTGGCGGGTACAGCCTTGCCCACCTCGCGTCGGATGTTGATGCGGTGCTCGAGGCCACGCTCGCACCGGGTGAGCGTGCCGTCATCGCCGGACACTCGATGGGAGGCATGGCCCTCGCCGCGTGGTCGGACCGTTACCGGCACAAGGTCGAGGCGCGCGCGGACGCGGTCGCGCTGATCAACACCACCACCGGTGATCTGCTGCGTGAGGTCAGGCTGCTGCCGGTTCCGGCGCCGTTCGCGCCGCTCCGGGTGTTGGGCGCGCGCGCCATGGTCAACATCTTCGGCTCGTTCGACGTGCCGCCGGCGGTGCGTCGAGCCACCCGGGAAATGATCTCGATGCTGGCAGTCGGCCGCGACGCCGAGCCTGAGGTCGGCGCGCTGATCTACGAGTTGTTCAACGCCACATCGCCGCGGGGACGCGGCGGCTGCGGCAAGGCGCTAGTCGATGTGCTGCAGCGTCGGCACATCAACCTGGAGGGCCTGACGGTCCCGACGCTGGTCATCGGCAGCGAGCGCGACCGGCTCACGCCGCTGGTCCAGTCGCGTCGGATCGCGGCGGCCGCGCCCAACCTGGTTGACCTTGTCGTGCTGCCCGGTGGGCACTGCTCGATGCTGGAACGCCCCGCCGAAGTCAACCGGGAGCTGCGCGCGCTCGCCGAATCGATCGCCGGCAGCCGCCGGATCAGCTCATAGCCGAGCGGCGACCTCAGCGGCGGCCCGTTGCCCGGAGCGCACCGCCCCGTCGAGGAAGCCGGTCCACTCGTCGGCGGTTTCGGTGCCGGCCCAGTGGATGGGCCCGACCGGGCGGCGTAACCAGGGCCCATAACGTGTCCACGAGCCGGGCGGCACCGCGGCAGTCGGGCCGCCCGCCGCGAATTCCTCTGCGCCCCAACGGTGGTCGACGTAGTCGAGCGGCTTGAGCGCTTCGTCCCCGAATAGCGACGCGAAGCATTCCAGCGCGCGCTGGCGACGCTGATCGGCGGGGAGCTCGTCGAAGGTACGGGCGTCGACGAACCCCAGCAGCACGCCCGGTCCGTCGGGCTGCGGGCTGACGTCGAAGGTGATGAACACCGGGCCCTCGTCGGACAGCGCTTCGCCAGAAGATCCGTCGCTCCGCCAGAACGGGGTGGCATAGGCGGCATACGCCTTGCTGAGCCGGCCCTGTGGCCAATGCTCGGCGAGTCGGTCGTATTCGGCAGGCAGCGGGGGAGTGAACTCGACCGCCCTCCGGTGGGCCGGCGGGATCGCGACGACGACGAACCGGGCGTCGGCGCGGCCCTTGTCGCAGGTCACGCTGACCCCGCCGTCGTGGTGATCGATGCGTCGCACGGCGGCCTCGAGCACCACCCGGTCGCCGAGCTGCGCCGCCGACGCGTCGGCGATCTGCTGCGTGCCGGCCGAGAAACGGTCCTGCTGGGCGCCGTTTTCCACGTCGAGCAACCGGTCCAGACCACCGGCCGCCCGCACGTAGCGGGCGGCGTGCAGCATCGACACGTCGTCGGGTTCGCATCCCCAGGTCACCCGCGCCATGATGGCCAGCAGATCGCGTGCGGTGGCGCCGGCGCGCACCGACCGGAGCCAGTCGCCCAGCGACTGCCGGTCGAGCCGGTCGGCGCGCCGCGCGGTCCACGGCTCGCTCAGCGGAACGGTCCGGGCGATCCGCTCGAATTGCCAACGCACCCGGCCGATGTCGACGAGACCGCCCAGCGACAGCCTCGGGATGGTGCCGCTGTACGAGCGGACCGCACCCCGCCATCGGATCAGGTTGGCGCCGTCGTGATAGGTCGGAATCGTCGGGATGCCGAGCTCGTCGGCCAGCTCCCGCACGGCGTCTTGCGTCGGGCCGACGAACGTGCCGCCCATATCGACCGGGATGCCGGCGACGTGGCCGGTGTGCGAGCGTCCGCCGACCCGGTCGCGGCCCTCGAGTACCAGCACATCGTGTCCGAGTCGCATCAGTTCGCGGGCCGCAGTGAGGCCGGCGAAACCGGCCCCCACCACGACGACATCGGCGGTCCAGGTCGCGTCGGGCATGTTCTTTAGTCAACCGTATGGCCGGTGCGTAAGGTGAATCCACCTTGAAAGTCTTCACAGCTTTGTACGGGCTGACCGACGCAGCCGACCGCGCGCGGGAGCTGCGCGACGCCGGTGCCAGCGGCGTCGCCAGCTTCGAGGGAGCGCACGACGTGTTCGCGCCGCTGACGCTGGCGGCGACCGTGGGCGGCCTGGACCTGATGACCAATGTCGCTATCGCGTTTCCGCGCAACCCGATTCACCTGGCGCATCAGGCTTACGACCATCAGCTGTTGAGCTCGGGCCGGTTCATTCTCGGCCTGGGAACCCAGATTCGCACTCAAATCGAAAAGCGTTTCGGCGCGCAGTTCGACAAGCCGGTGGCCCGCATGACCGAGCTGATCGCGGCGTTGCGCGCGATCTTCGCGGCGTGGAACTCCGGCGAGCGCTTAGATTTCCGCGGCGATTACTACCGGCACACGCTGATGACGCCGACCTTCAATCCCGGTCCGAATCCGCACGGTCCGCCGCCGATCTACGTCGGCGCGCTCGGGCCGCGACTGACCCGTGCGGTCGCTGAGCACGCCGACGGTCTGCTGGTGATGCCGTTCAGCTCTAAACGGTTTCTGCATGAGCACACCATGCCGTCGGTGCACGAGGGTCTGCAGGCGGCCGGCCGCCACGCCGCCGACTTCGCCGTGCTGCCCGAGATCATCGTGTCGCCAGGCGGCACCGACGCCGAACGCGAGCAGGCCGACGCCGCGACACGGCGGCTGTTGGCGTTCTACGGGTCCACCCCGGCGTATCGGCCGGTGCTGGCCGCGCACGGTTGGGAGGACCTGCAACCCGAGCTCAACGCACTGTCCAAGCAGGGCCGCTGGCAAGACATGGGCGGATTGATCGACGACGAGATGCTGCACACCATCGCGGCCTGCGGCACCCCCGCGGACGTCGCAAGACACATTCGCGACCGTGTCGACGGTGTCGCCGACACCGTCTTCCTCTACCAGCCGGGACCGATGAACCTCGACACGCTGGCCGCGATCATCGACGAGCTGGCGCGAAAAGGCTAGGGCGCCACCGTTAACCAGTCGGCGAACCCCGACGGGTCGTGGCGGCCCAGCGCTCCGTGCTCGTAGAGACCCCAGCCCTCCACCGGCTCGCTATCGCCGTCGCGGCATACTGCTCGGCCCACATGGTCGATGACGCCGAAGCCCGATCGCGCGATGATTCCCGGGTCGGTCATGTCGTAGGTCAGCCGCTCGATGAACTTCTCGCCCTTCCACATGCCGTGCAGCCAGTCCGAATCGCCGCCGTACCCGCCGCCGACATGGATGGGGACGGGCAGCTTGGACTCGACGTCGAAGTGGACCGGGGTGCCGTCGGGGGCGGTCGCGTCGATCGCTGCGCCAGTCGGGATGCGGGTGCCGGAGCGGTAGTGGATTTTGACCCGTGGCCAGCCCAGCTGCTCGACCCGACCGTCGCGCCAGATGCGGGTGCAGTCGTTGAGCGAACGAAATCCGTTGGGCTCTTCCTGGATGATCAGCACGATCGCGAACTCGTCGAACGCCATCGGCACGTACAGCCACCACATGCCCTCGAACGGTGGGTCGGCGGGCCGGCCGGCCGGTTCGGGCTCGCCGATGGGCCGGATGCCCCAGGACCGGTCGCGGCTGCCGAGCCAGGTTTTGGGGTCGACGGCGATTTCCTCGCCGTCGACGACGATCCGGCCGCTCCAGCTGCCCAGCTGGGCGAATCGCTGCGCGTTCAGCGTCACCCGGTTACCCGAGCGCAGAATGTGCGGTTGTTCCTGGACGACATCGAACAGCCCTTCCCAGGTGAGATCGGCTGCGATGCCTTCGGTTTCGTCGAGGACCAGGCGCAGTTTGTGCAACGGCTTGTCGACCTCGATCCGGTAGCCGTTGACGTTCTGGTTGAGCCGGTCCTGGTCGATCGCGTCGGAGAGATGCACCGCGGTCTGGGTGTCGCCGCGCCTGATGAGCACGAATGCGTCCTTGACTCCGAGGTTGGGGTAGTAGCCGATGCCGCTGACGACAAAAATGTCGCCGGTGCGGTCGTGGGCGTTGAAGTAGGAGCGGTCGTAGAAGTTGCGGTCCGAGGAACCCGGCCACGCGATCGGCTGGGGGACTTGGTGTACCGGGTACTCGTCGAGCGGTCCGAGCATTACTGATCCTCTCCGATAAGACGTTTCATCAATCCGGCGTGGTAGAACAGCGATTCGACATCGTCGGGTTTCTCGGTTTCCCCGAAGTGGACTCGACGCGCGCCGGTGCGCATGAACACGCAAGCCCACATAACTCCGGAGTAGGCGTAAAACCAGTGCAAGTTGCCCACTTCGACGCCGGTGAGCCGCTGGTAGGTAGCGCGCACGTCGTCCTCGCGCATCACCTCGGGCAGACCGGGCATTGTTGCCAGGCCGGCCAGTTCCTGAAAGACCATGTGCGCGAAGATCATCCATGCGACGTCGAGCTCGCGCGGGCCTAGCGTCACCATTTCCCAGTCCAGCACGGCCACCGGCTGGAAGTCGCGGTACAAGACATTGCCCACCCGGGCGTCACCCCAGAGCAACACCGGCTCACGGGCAGCCGTCTGATCCGGCCAGTTGTCTTCCAGCCAGCCGAAAGTCCGCTCCACCAGAAGTGATCGTCCGATGTCGGGCACCGCGAAGTCATACCAGGACCGCACCCAGTTGAAGTGCCTGCGTAGTGCGGTGTCACCAGACTGGCCGTCGGCAAGAAATCCAAATGTCTTCTCTGCGTTGGGGATCGAATGCAGCGCGGCCAGCACCCCGACGGAGGCGTCCTGTAGCTTGCGCTGCTGCTCGGGCGGCGCATCGGCGAACCAGTTGCCGCCGAATGTGTAGGGCATGACGTCCGGCGGCACCACACCGTCGACGTAATCCATCACAAAGAACGGCGCTCCCAACACATCACCGGTGGGTTCGATCCAGCGCACCCGCGGGACCGGCACCTCGGTCAGCTCACCGACCTTGCGTATCACGTCGAATTGATGGTCCAGCCGATACGTCGGGAACACCGGCACGTCTTCGGTGGTGGGTGCAACCCGCACCACCAGCTTCTGCTCGGTCGGCTGCCCGTCCTGTTCCCACCGCGCGGTCAAAATGATCGTTTCCGACGACATCCCCGTGGAGTCAATGCCACTTTCCACGGTGACCTCAGGTGTTGTCCCGCCGGGCAGCTGGGTCGACAGCCATCGCGACATCACGCTCGGGACGGTGGTGGTGTCCCGGCTCGACCGTTGCATGGGGCCGACGGCATCGACCGCGGGTTCATTGGGCACTGGTGCCTCCTTCATGAGGCAATTACGATACGGTAGGTAGCGTTATGAAAGCAGACCCGCCCTCGGTTGACAAGGCCCCGGGTGCCGGACGGCCCCGTGACCCGCGTATCGACGCTGCCATATTGACGGCGACCGCGGATCTGCTTGTCCAAATCGGCTATTCGAACCTCAGTTTGGCCGCGGTGGCCGAACGCGCCGGAACCACGAAGACCGCGCTGTATCGCCGGTGGTCGAGCAAGGCCGAACTTGTGCACGAGGCCGCGTTTCCGGTGGCGCCCACGGCGCTGGTGGCTCCGGCCGGCGACATGGCGGCTGACGTGCGGGCGATGATCGCCGCCGCGCGCGACGTGTTCACCACCCCGGTGGTGCGCGCCGCGTTACCCGGACTGGTCGCCGACATGAGCGCCGACTCCGCGCTGAACGCGCGGGTGATGTCGCGTTTCGTGGGACTGTTCACCGCGGTGCGGGCGCGACTGAGCGAGGGTGTCGACCGCGGTGAGGTGCATCGCGATGTCGACCCGGACCGGCTGATCGAGTTGATCGGGGGCGCGACGTTGTTGCGGCTGCTGCTGCGTCCGGACGAACAACTCGACGACGCCTGGGTGGATCAGACCACCGCCATCCTCGTGCACGGCGTCACCCGAGATGTAGGGTCGGGCCGGTGACCGGACGACTGGACGGCCGGGCCGCGATCGTGACCGGCGCCAGCCGCGGATTGGGTCGCGCGATCGCTGTGGCGCTGGCCTCTCGGGGCGCGGCGGTCGCGGTGGTTGGGCGCACCGAAAGCGTGTGGGACGAGCGGCTGCCCGGGACCATCGGTGAGACCGTCGCCGACATCGAGTCGGCCGGCGGCCGCGCGGTCGCCATCCGGGCCGACCTGCTGGACCGCGACGATATCGCGGGGCTCGTCGGTCAGGCCCGAGATGCGTTGGGCCCCATTGCCATTCTGGTCAACAATGCGGCATTCACCGCGCCCGGACGCCCGCCGAAGCCGGGTGACGAATCCCGCGCTGAGTCGGCCAAAGCGCCGCCGGTGGCGGCCAAACCCGATTGGCCGCCGCTGCTGGGGACGCCGCTGGGCGCCTACCGGCGGCACTTCGAGATCTCGGTGTTCGCTGCCTACGAGTTGATCCAGATGGTCTGCCCCGACATGATCGCCGCGAAGGGCGGCTCGATCATCAACGTGACGTCGGTCGCGTCGCGGCTGCCGGGCGACGGGCCCTACCCCGACCGCAGTGGCGGCGTACTGCCCGGCTACGGCGGCTCCAAGGCCGCGCTGGAACACTTGACGTGGTGTGCGGCCTTTGATCTGCAGGGCCACAACATCGCGGTCAACGCGCTGTCGCCGTCCAAACCGATTATGACGCCGGGACTTTCGTACTACGCCCCCGGATTCGACGACGTTGCGCAGGCGGACGAGTTCGCGCAGGCGGCGGCGGAGTTGGCCCTGGTGGATCCGCAGGTCGTGACGGGGCGGACGATCGGTCATCTGCAGGTGCTCGACGGCAGCTTCCGCTCGTTTCCGCGGGACGAAAGTTAAGCCGGCTTCGTCGCGGTCACCGCATTGATGATCACCGCGTGCAGCCGATGCCACTGCGGCGAGCAAAATCCCGCGCGCAGCAGCAGACGGGTGGCGCGGCGCCGGGTGCGGGCTTTACCGCGACGGCTGGTGAGCATCGTCGGCATCAGCAGCCACGAGAATTGGTCGGCGAGCACCAGTTGGCCACCGCGACGCAGCACCCGGGCGCATTCGCGCAGGCCTGCTTGCTGGTCAGTCCAGTGATCGAATGACGTTGTGCTGACGATCAAGTCGAACGTCTCGTCGGGGTAGCCGATTTGTTCGGCGACGCCGAGGGCGAACGTCAACCGGTCGTCGTGGGTAACGGCAGTGGCCGCCTTCACCATCTCGGGGGCGGCGTCGATGCCGACAAGTTGTTCGGCGTCGCCGTAGCGGCTTGCCAATGTTCGCAACAGATAACCCGTCCCGCAGCCCAAGTCGAGCACTCGGTGGGGACCTGCGACGGTCGCCAGCACGAGATTGGCGGTGCGCTCGGAGATCTCGTGATGCAGGCGACCCCGCCAGCCGTGGTCGTAGCTCGCGGCCCGATCGTTGAACTCGGCGACGTCCCGATACGGCGGCACAGGCCTAGTGTGCCACCGACCGAGGTTGTTCGGCCAGGCGTTTGAGGTTGAGTAGTTGCCGGCGGGCCATGATGAGGTCGCCGACCGAAAGCCCGGGTGTCAGCCAGCGGCTCATGGCCGTGACGATCTTCATCAACAATCGCGTTGTCTGGCCTTCCGGCACCAGGACATAAGAGATGCAGGCTCCCATGATCTCGCCGGTGAGGTGTGTGGGCGGCTCGGCGGCGAGGATGCGTCCGAGGCGCCGCGCTGCCGCGGTGCTGAACGCTTCGCCGACGACCGGCTCGGGCAGGCCCTGCAACTGCTGCGGTGAGCGACGGCCGAGGTTGTCGATCCAGTCGTAGGAGTAGGGCGCGATCCTGATCTGACCAACCCACGGCCACAGCGTTTCTGGTGTGGCGTGCACGGTAACTCCGCGCCATGCCTGCAGAGTCGGCGCGGGGACGAAGTCGTCGCACGGATAATGCCGCGCGACCTCGTCGTCTGTCACGTTCCAACGATCGCCGATCACGGTTTCCACGCTAGAGGTCTTCGGGCGGGTCGGGGTCACCGCGAAGAAGTTCCCCGGGGTGGTGGGCATGATTGACTTCGGGTGGCCCGGTGCCGTCAGTCCAGCCGAGTCGCCCGCTCTCGGTGACCTGGGTGCGCAGTTCACCGCGGCTTGCCATCCCGTGATCCCCGCCGCACGCGAAAAACAGCTTGTCGGCGTCGGTGCGGCCGCCGCGAGCCCAGTCCGGTGAATGGTGCACCTCGCAGCGATACCCCGATTCAAGACAATTCGGGCGGGTGCAGCCACGGTCGCGGGCGTGGCAGATCAGCCTTTGGTCGGCCGTGGCTACCCGTTTTTGACGGCCCAGGTACAGCGGCCGCGCGGTGTGGTCGTCGAAAACCGCGAGATAATGAATGGCGTTGGCGGCCATACCGATCAGATCGCGCATCGGCAGTCTGGAGCCACCACCGGTCGTGGTGGGCGCTGGCATTGGGATTGACGAATCGGTGGCGGCGTGAGCGGCGCGGTCTAGTTCGGCCAATGTCGTGGTGACGACCACGGTGACCGGGTGGCCGCGGTGCACACCGAGTCCGCCGGAAGCGATCGCGGTTCGCAGCCCGAGTTTTAACGCGTCGTGGCAACGTTGAGCGGGCGTGCGGTCATCGCGCGCTTCGGATTCTCGATCTTTCTCATCGGGAAGATGGCGACCGGGGCGCACCGCCGCTTCGATGGCCTCGAAGTAGGCACGGGCCTCGGGGTCGAGCAAGCCGGACAGCCGGGACATGCCGTCGGGACCCTGCGGACCGAGGTAGAGCCCGCGGCGCCTCGCGCGATCGTCGTCGTTGAATAGGCCGTCGGGGTTGAGGTGGTCGGCGATGCGTTGACCGAGTTTGACCACGATGCCGGCGTCGACTTTCGTTGCCTGCTCAACAAGCTTGCGCTCGACGGTTGTCACCTCGATGGGTGATACACGGGCGGGCAGCACGTCGACTGCGCGGCATACCGCCCGGATGTGGTCGTCGCCGACAGCACCGGCCTCGACCGCGGCCGCCAACGCCGGCAACTCCGCGGGCACCGACGGGCCGGTCAACGACCGGCGCGGCCGAATCCGGGCTGCGAGCCTGAACCGCCGGGTGACTTCGCTGGGCGTGATGCGCAGTCGCGCCCACAGTGCGGATCGCATCGCCGCGATCGCCCCGGGCTCGTCGGGCGGGTCGGCGATTTCCCCGAAGAATCGATACATCAGCCCCCGGTTGGTGCGGTTTTGGGTCTCCAATCGCTCAGCGGCGTCGACGCGAAACTTGTTGCCCAGCAAGTCCGAAGACGTATCACGCAACACGTCGTGGGCAGCGTCAATGGCATCGAGAGCGGCGTTGATCCGTTCCCGCGCCTGCTCGGCGCCGACTGCTGGAGCCATACCTCGACGCTATGAACGAGCCCGACAATTCCGGCCTGGGTCAATGGCACCAAGCCCGGCCTGTGGATCAACCGGTGACTGGGGATAACTCAGCACCAGCCTCACACGCTGGCGCGTCCGAGGGCGTGCACAGCCTCCGCGACCGCGTCGGCGAGCGGATCGATTTCGCCTGCCACGAGGTTGGCCACGGTGATCCGCATTCCCGGCGGCGTGCCGATCCGGAACCGTGTTCCCGGCGCGGCTGCCCAGCCGGCGGACAGTAGCCGGGTGATCGCAACGGTTTCGTCCGGCACCGGAATCCAGACGTTGAGGCCGGAGCGGCCATGCGACGTCACACCGCGGTCGGCCAGCGCCGCGCACAACAGAGTGCGGTTGCGGGTGTAGCCGGCTTCGGCCTTGTGCACCAGGCGTGTTGCCGCTTTGTCGCGCCACAAGCTGACCGCGAGATCCTGCAGCAGGTGACTCACCCAGCCCGGTCCCAGACGCAGCCGCCCGTGCACCCGCTCAACCGTGCGCCGGTCGCCGGCGAGCAGCGCAAGCCGGAGATCGGGGCCGTATGCCTTGGCTGCCGACCGCACGAACGCCCAGTGCTGCGTCGTCCCCGCCAGGGTGTGCAGCGGTGCGCCGGCGATGCCCGCGCAGTGGTCGTCTTCGATGAGCAGCACGTCGGCGTGGTCCGCCAGCAGTTGACGCAGCTCGATCGCACGCGCGGAGGAGACGGCGGCGCCGGTCGGGTTTTGGGCGCGGGTGGTCACCACGACGGCCCGCGCGCCGCGACGCAGCGCCCGTGCCACATCGGCGGCCAGCGGTCCGTCGTCGTCGACCCGCACCGGCTCCACCGAAAAGCCCAGCGCGGCAAGCAGATCCAGAAGATTAGCCCACCCCGGGTCCTCGACCGCCACCCGGTCGCCGGGCCGGAGGTGGGCGGTGAGGACGCGTTCGATGCCATCGAGAGCCCCGGCGGTCACCGCGAGATGCTCGGCCGAAACGCCGTCGGCCGTCAGCGAGGCCCGGGCATGCTCGGCGAGTTCGGGCGACACCGCCGGCTCCCCGTACAGCACCGGGGCCGGCCGTCGCGAGCGGGGGAGTTGTGAGGCGCCGATGGGCAGCAGGGCCGGATCCGGGTTACCCGTGGAAAGGTCTCGCGCTCCCGGCGGGACGACGATTCCGCGCAGCGAGCGCGGCGTGGTCGCCGGCCGGTCCCGCACGCGAGTGCCCCGCCGGCCCGCGGTCTCGACGGCGCCGCGTTCGCGCAGCAGGCGGTAGGCGGCGGCAACCGTATTCGCATTGACCCCGAGTTGCCCGGCCAACTCCCTGATCGCGGGTAACTCGGCGCCGGGCGGCAGGGCGCCGGCGGAGATGGCCTCCTCCACGTCGGCGGCAATCGCCTCCGCGCCCGTACCCCGAATGGTGTATTGTTCTAGCACGTTGATCAGTATGTACTAGTACAAAATCGGAGGCAAGAGGTGACGACGGCGCCGGCGTACCCGCCCACATCACGAACTGTGCCCACCCGGTATCGCGAGCGCGCCCGCTATGACCGGGCAACCGTGCACGGCATTCTCGACGAGGCCCTGATCTGCCACGTCGGCTACCTCAATGCCGGTCGACCGGTGGTGTTGCCCACGACCCACACGCGGCTGGGCGAAGTCTTGTACCTGCACGGGTCCACCGGCAGCGGCCCGATGCTCACCGCAGCCGGGTCCGCGGAGGGACTGCCGGTCTGTGTCACCGTCACCTTGGTGGACGGCCTGGTGCTGGCTCGCGCGGCCCTGCACCATTCGCTGCAGTACCGGTCGGCCGTCGTAATGGGCAGCGCGCGCCTGGTGCAGGACCGCGATGAGAAACTGCGCGCGATGGCGGCCCTGCTCGATCACGTCGCGTCCGGCCGGTCCGACGACAGCAGACCTCCCAATGACCGCGAACTCGCCGCCACCGCCGTGCTTGCGTTGGATCTCGTCGAAGTCTCCGCCAAGGTGCGTGATGGCGGACCGGTCGACGAGGACGAGGACATGACGCTGCCGCACTGGGCCGGGGTCGTGCCGCTGACGTTGACGGCAGGCAGCCCCGTGCCGGCCGACGACCTGGACCCCGCGGTGCCGCTGCCGCCCTACCTCACGCCGTATCGCCGGCACTGATGCGTCGGATGAACCGGACCGACAGCCGGCTCGTGAAAGCAGCAGACACGGCGAGGCGGTGATTGGGGAGGCGACAGGGCTTCCCCAGTCACTGCCGCAGCGCATGCTTCGATGAGGTCATGGCCGACGACACCGATGTTCCTCGAGTGGCGAGTGCAAGCCGAGAGATCGCCGCGAGCGCCCCACGAGTTTTCGAGCTCATAGCCGATCCCGTGCAACAGCCGCGCTGGGACGGCAACGATAACCTCGCCGAAGCCGAACCGGGACAACGCGTTCGCGGCCAGGGAGACGTCTTCACCATGACCCTCACCGGCGGCGATATCCGCGAGAACCACATCGTGGAATTCGAAGAAGGCCGGCGCATCGCCTGGCTGCCATCGGAGCCGGGTCGGCAACCGCCGGGGCATCTATGGCGCTGGGAGCTGGAACCGCTGACCGAAACCCGCACCCGGGTGACCCACACCTACGACTGGTCGCGATTGACCGACGAGAACCGCCTCCCTCGCGCCCGCCGCACGACGCCGGACAGGCTGCAGGCATCCCTCGACCGGCTTGCCGAGATCGCCGAGCGCAACGGATAGCTGGCAGCGCAGGCGGGCGACGTGCCAGGATGAGCAAACGGAAAGCCGCAACCGCGGCAGGTAATCCGGTCGAGTGGTGTGCCGATGTTTGACAGGTCAACGGGCCGCGTGGTCGCCGTGATCGTGCTGCTGATCGTTATCGCTGCATCGTTGCGTGGCTATCTTCCGGGCGTTGACCGCGGGGCGCGGCGAGGTCCACCGGACAGTCCGGCGTCGCTGGTCTACGTGATCGCGATGCTCGGCGTCTCGGTCGTGATCGTGGCCGTGGCGATCATCGTCCGGCTCCGCGACCCGCGCAGGGCGGCACCCAGCGCCAGCGGCCTGTCGGAAAGGTTTTCCGACGGCCGGGGCCGACCGACGTGGCGGGTGTTGGTGATCGGCGCCGCAGTGCTGGTCGTGTGGTTGCTGGCGGTGTGGCTGCTGTCGCACTTCGTCACGTTGAATATCGGCGGGCAGCCTCCGGCCGCACCGCCGTCATCCGCTCCGGCACCCGGCACTAACGCCTCTCGACCACCCCAGCCGCCGGACGTGGGCGCAGATCGGGACGTGTTGCACTACCTGATCGCGGCCACCGCGGCACTGTTTGTGCTGATCGTCGTGGGCGCCGTTGTCGCGGCGCGCCGACGACGCGTGGAGGAGCCGCCTACCGTCGCAGCCGAAATGCCGCGACCACCTACGGCGCCGAGCACCTCTGAGTCGCTGGTGCGGGCGGCCGAAGTCGGGTTGGCCGAAATCGGAGACCGCAGCCGTGAACCGCGTGCGGCGATCATCGCGTGCTATGCCGCGATGGAACGCGAACTGTCGCGCGTTCCCGGAGCCGTCCCGCAGGATTTCGATACCCCGACAGAGGTGTTGGCCCGAGCCGTCGAAAACAATGTGCTGCATGTTGATAGCGCCGCCGAGTTGGTGAACTTGTTCGAGGAAGCCCGGTTCAGTCCACATGTGATGAGCGAGGCGCATCGGATGAGCGCGCTGGGCGTGCTGCAACTGGTTCTCGCCGATCTGCGGAGCCCGGTATGAAAAGACTTGTCGCCTTGGGCGTTTCAATCATACTGAGCGCGGAGCTGGCTGCGCTCGCGCTGCACGACCGCCGCTTCGTGCTCTGGGCAGCCGGTGCCGCGGCGCTGTTCGCGTTGGTCAACGTGCGCCAGGTGCTGGGCCACGGTCCGGAATCGCCGCCCGCGCCGGCCCCGAATGCGCTCGAGGAGACGTTGCGTAGTTGGTTGACGCGAACCGAGACGCTGATCCGCCGGTCGGAATCCACCCGAACCGATTGGGACCGACACCTGCGTCCGATGTTGGCCCGGCGCTTCGCCATCACGACCGGCCAAAGCCAGGCCAAAGATCCGGCGGCGTTCGATGCCACCGGGCGAATGCTTTTCGGCCCGCAACTGTGGGCGTGGGTGAATCCGAACAACGTCGCGTCAACCGGTGCGCGCGAACCCGGGCCGGGTCGGGCGACGCTCGCGGAAATTCTGGAAAGGTTGGAGGCGGTATGACGATGCCGGCTGAGGTCACCACGGCCCGGTGCGAGGCGGTGCTCGACGAAATCGAACGCGTCGTGGTGGGGAAGCGATCCGCGCTGACGCTCATCCTCACCACAGTGCTCGCCCGCGGGCACGTTCTCATCGAAGACCTGCCAGGCCTGGGCAAGACGCTGATCGCCCGGTCCTTTGCCGCGGCGCTCGGGCTGGATTTCACCCGCGTGCAGTTCACCCCCGACCTGTTGCCGGCCGACCTGCTCGGCTCGACGATTTACGACATGCAGTCGGGTCGCTTCGAGTTTCGGCCCGGGCCGATCTTCACCAACCTGCTGCTTGCCGACGAGATCAACCGGACACCGCCCAAAACCCAGGCGGCATTACTGGAGGCGATGGCCGAGCGCCAGGTCAGCATCGACGGCGCAACACACCGGCTGCCCCAACCGTTCATCGTTCTGGCCACCGACAACCCGATCGAATACGAAGGCACCTACCCGCTGCCCGAGGCACAGCTGGACCGGTTCGCGATTCGGCTCGAATTGCGCTACCTCTCCGAGCGCGACGAGGCCTCGATGCTGCGCCGCCGTCTGGATCGCGGCTCGGCCGAGCCGACAGTCGGTCAGGTTGTCGACGCTCACGACCTGCTGGCGATGCGCGAATCGGTCGAACACGTCAGTGTGCACGAGGATGTGCTGCACTACGTCGTCTCGCTGGCCGCCGCGAGCCGACACCACCCCCAGGTGGCGGTGGGAGCCAGCCCCCGTGCGGAAATCGATCTGGTCCAGCTCGCGCGCGCCCGGGCCCTGCTGCTTGGCCGCGATTACGTGATACCCGAAGACATCAAGGCGCTCGCCGTTCCCGCCGTGGCGCACCGGATCACGTTGCGGCCCGAGATGTGGGTGCGAAAGATCCAAGGCTCCGACGTCGTCGAGGACCTGCTTCGGCGGTTGCCAGTTCCCCGAACCGGCGGCGGTCCGCAGTAAGCGACGCAACGATGTGATCGAGACCAGCGAAGCCCATTTGCAGTGGCGCGCATCAACATTGACGCGTGCGATAGCGACCTGTGCCGCACTGGCGCTGGCACTGGCCCTGATCGGATCGCGATGGCAGTTGATTGCCTTCGCGGCGCCACTGCTTGGTGTGTTGTGTTCAATCAGCTGGCAGCGACCACTGCCGAAGGTCAACGTGCATGCAGAACCGGCTTCGCAGCGATGCTTTGAAACTGAGCAGGTCCAGCTGACCGTCTCGGCGACCTCTGAAACATTCGGTGTTGCAACCGAACTCACGGTGTCAGCAGTCGAAGGGATGCGATTGGACGTTCTGGATCGGACGTCTCGTCAGCGGCAGACGGTGACAACCACAGCCGAACGCTGGGGCCGGTATCCCATCCGTGCCACGGTCGAGGCCGTCGCGCATGGCGGGCTGTTGACCGGGACGGGGACCGTCGACGCAGCCGATGTGACGGTGTTTCCGATGACGCCACCGCAAGCGACGGGGCTCCCACAGACTGAGCTGCTCGATCGTCTGGGCACCCACCTGACCCGGCACATCGGGAGCGGCGTCGAGTACGCGGACATTCGCGCCTATGTGCCCGGCGACCAGCTGCGCACCGTCAACTGGCCGGTGAGCGCCCGCCGCGGCCGCCTGCATGTGACGCAGCGGCTGACCGACCGGTCCGCCGACGTGGTGGTGCTCATCGACGGCTATCCGCAGCCGGCGGGCCCGGCGACGGAATCCGCCGAGCGGGCTGTGCGCGGCGCCGCGCAGGTGGTGCAGACCGCGCTGCGCAACGGTGACCGCGCCGGCATCGTCGCGCTCGGTGGTCGTCGGCCACGCTGGCTGGGTGCCGACATCGGGCAACGTCAGTTCTATCGGGTGCTCGACACGGTCCTTGCTGCTGGCGACGAATTCGAAACCACCACTGGAACATTGGCGCCGCGGGCAGCGATTCCGCCGGGCGCGATCGTCGTCGCGTTCTCCACGCTGCTCGACACCGAATTCGCACTGTCGCTGATCGACCTGCGCAGACGCGGGCACGTCGTGGTGGCGGTCGACGTGCTGCAGGGCTCCCCGTTTACAGCTCAGCAGGACCCCCTGGTGGACCGGATGTGGACGTTGCAGCGGTCCGCAATGTATCGCGACATGGGCACCGTCGGTGTCGACGTCGTGGCCTGGCAGGCTGACCACACCCTGGACCAGTCGATGCGCGCCGTCCCCGATCGCCGCCGACCGCTGACGGGACGCAGATCATGAGACCCCGCCGGCAGCTGGCGGCGAGCATCTTGTCGGCGATCTGCGGCCTGCTGATGGTCGGAGCCGTAGGGATCGGATCGCACGGTCCGGTCCTCGTCGCGGCGGCGTCGGCGATGGTCGCGGTGGTGGCCGGAACCCAGTTTCGCCCGGTCGCCACCCTTGCGGTGCTGCTCACCGTCGTGGTGATCGCGCTGTCCGATCCCCCGGCGACACTGGCCGCGGTGTCCGGATTGTCCGCGGCCATTTATCTGGTGCTGCGGCACGCAGCCGGCAGCGGTGCCGGGTTGGATAGTGTCAGCGGAGCAACGCTGGTCGGAGCCGTGGGATTCGCGTTCGCTGGCGTGGTCGCCACGGCATTTCCAGTGCAGCTGCCGTGGTTGCCGCTGCTGGCCCCACTGGCCGCGTTCGCGGTCTATTTGCTGGCCACCCGGCCATTCTTGCGGAGTTGAGCCGACTGGATGCGACGCGGCGGGGGAATCGAGGCCATAAGACACCGTGGTCCGATGTGCGGCCCGACGCGGAATCCTACTCGCAGTCGCTTCGCGGCAAAAGTGTTTTTCTCCAACGATTTACACAACAAATCGTTGACACCAGGCATCTTGACCCCTGTCAGGATCGGGGCAACAATATCGGGATGCCTCAAGAAGAGCGGGTATTAATTGGCGACGTTGAGCGGCGACTCGCCAAGAAATACGCAGCTCTTCCTGACGATCACATCGCTGTTGTAGTGCAGCACGCTTATGCGCGGTTCCGAAGCAGCCGGGTCCGCGATTTCATTCCTTTGCTGGTGGAGCGCCGGGCCGACGAGGAACTCGAGGAACTCAGCGTCTTGCGGCCGGACCTGGCGGCCGTTGCATTCGGCGATCTCGTCGTATCGGGCTCCAAGGCCTAGCGGGTTTAGCTCCGGTTACCCGGATTTCTCTGCGACCGGCCATGATTGGCTCCGACATCGCGGTGCCTCGTTGAATTTGGCCTAATTTTCGAACTACTTCTGTACGGTAGGCGCGCATAGCGGCTATCGGCGGGGCGCGGGCAGAGCGAAGCCGGGCGGCCTCCGCGAGGCTCATGTCAGGGTGGGAGTGTCGGTTGAGCAAGCTGGGTGAGCGGGCGGTTGTCTGTGGCGCGGGGATGGGTGGACTGCTCGCCGCTCGGGTGCTGGCCGACTTCTACGAGACGGTCACGGTGGTCGAACGCGACAAGTTGCCCGACGCTGCCGACCACCGGCGCGGGGTTCCGCAGGGGCGGCAATTCCACGCTTTGTGGAGTCGCGGTGCCCAGGAGCTGGAAGCGTTATTTCCCGGCATAGGTTGCGAACTCGTCGCCGCCGGCGCGACGGTGTGCGACGACGGCGATCTCTCTCAGGTGTCCATCCGGGTGTCCGGCCACGAACTCAACAGATCCGGCAAATTCAAAGACCCGGCATCGGTGGTCATTCACTTGCTGAGTCGTCCACTGCTGGAATCCCAGGTCCGGCGGCGAGTCAGCGCCATCGATAACGTCGAAATCCTGGATGGACACGACTTCGTCGAACCGATCACCCCGAATCCGCAACGCGTCACCGGTGCGCACATCGTCAGCCGCGACAGCGGCGCCGAGCGGACGCTGGACACCGATCTGGTGGTCGACGCGATGGGCCGCAGCGCGCGGACACCCGCCTTTCTCGACAGCATGGGCTACGGCCGGCCGGCCGCCGAGCGGTCGGCGACCAGCGCGAACTACGCCAGCCTGTTGATGCGCATCCCGGCCGGGATCCTGCGCGAGAAGATGACCTTTGTCGTCCCGGAGCCGAAACGACCGACGGGTGGCGCGTTTTCGGTGTACGAGCACGACACCCGGATTTTCACCGTCGCCCGCTTGGCGCACAACGACCCACCCGATGACATGGCCAGCATGGTTCGGATGGCCACACAATTCGCACCGCCTGCCGTGCTGCGGGCGCTGAAGCAGGGCGAACCACTCGGCGAGATTTCTGTCTTTCGTTATCCCGGCGGCACCTGGCGACACTACGAGCAGATGTCGCGTTTTCCCGCAGGGTTGCTGGTGTTCGGGGACGCGATTTGCAGCACAAATCCCATTTATGGCCAAGGCATGACGGTGGCCGCGCTTGAAGCGAGCGCGCTGCGCGGATGTCTGGCTGAAGCGAACGGCGATTTGAGCACTCTGAGCCAGCGGTTCTTCGCCGCCGCTGCCGAGGTCATCGGCCCGCTGTGGGCGTCCAACCAGTTCAATGATCTCTACCTGGCCAATGCGGACCCGGCGCACTCGGCGTCGAAAGAAATACTCGACTTCCGGGAGGCTCTGTTGAGCGCCGCCGAGAACAGTTCGGCGCTGACCGAGAAGCTCTACCGGTCGATGAATCTCGTCGATCCGCCGACCGACTACAGCCCGCTACTTCAGGGCTGAGGTCGGATCTGGCGGCGATTGCGCTCGCTGATCGCGGTGTAGCGGGCGCCAAGTCCATCGCGGTCCAACTCCTGGGCGGCGGCGATGCTCCGTTCGGCCGCGAGTGCCGCATCGGTGACCGTCGCCCATCCCGTGACGTAGATCTGCTTGAGACCGGCCATGATTGGCGCCGGCACCTCGGCGATCTGGCCGGCCAACTCCACCGCCCGCGGCAGCAGCCGATCGTGCGGGACGACTTCGGTGACCAACCCGATCTGCCCGGCGCGTGCGGCATCGACGACTTCGCCGGTCATCGACAGACGCCGCGCCATGGCCCCGCCGACGAGCTGCGGCAGCCGGGCCGTCATACCGCCGCCGGGCAGGATGCCGACTCTGGCGTGGGTATCGGCGAAAACGGCGCGTTGCGAGGCGATGAGGAAGTCGCAGCCCAGCGCCATCTCCAGTCCGCCGGTGAACACCGGGCCGTTGATCGCGCCGATGATCGGTGTTGCCATGTCGGCTGTCTTGCGAATGCAGCTCTGTGTTTGAAATTGCTCGAAGTACACCGTCCCGAGCTGCTGCGCCTCTTTGAGGTCGACACCGGCGCAGAACGCGGGGTCGACGCCGGTGAGCACCAGCGCCCGCACAGACTGGTCGGCATCGGCGTCACACAACGCGGCGTAGAGTTCCTCGATCAGTTTGGTGCTCAACGCGTTTCGCGCCTCGGGCCGGTTCATGGTCAGCACCCGCACCGGGCCGGCGTCGTCGCTGAGAACCAGCGTTGCCGTCATATGACGAACTGCGCGGCCTGGTTGACGAGATCCAGCAGCGGCTGCGGGAAGACGCCCAGGCCGATGGTGACCACCGCGCACACCGCGATTGCCGCCTTGCTCCAGAAGCTGGGCATGACAACCTGCACGTGATCGGCGTGCGGCTCGGTGAAGAACATCAGCACGATCACCCGGACGTAGAAGTAGGCCGCCACCCCGCTGGCGATCACACCGATGATGACCAGCGGCACCGCGCCACCCTTGGCCGCGGCCTGGAACACCGCAAACTTGCTGACGAACCCGCTGGTCAACGGGATGCCGGCGAATGCCAGCAAGAACATCGAAAAGAGCAGGCCCGCAATGGGATAGCGTTGTGCCAACCCGGCCCAGTGGGACATGGTGGCGTCTTCGTCGCCGTCAGCGTTGCGGACCAGGCCGACGACCGCGAATGCGCCCACCGTGCTGAAGCTGTAGGCGACCAGGTAGAACATCGTCGCCGCGAGACCGGCCGGATTGTCTGCGATGACACCGGTGAGGATGAAGCCCACGTGTGCGATCGACGAGTACGCCAACATCCGTTTGACGTCAGTCTGGTTCACCGCGGTGACGGTGCCGACCACCATGGTCAGGATCGAGATCGCCCACAGCACGGGCCGCCACTGGTCATGCAGCGGCGGTAGCGCCACGTACACGACCCGCAGCAGTGCGCCGAACGCCGCGACCTTGGTGGCTGCGGCCATGAACCCGGTGATCGGAGTCGGCGCACCCTGATACACGTCGGGAATCCACGAATGGAACGGGACCGCGCCGACCTTGAACAACAGGCCGACCGACAACAGGGCGACGCCGATCAACGCCATCGAGTTGTTGGTACTGCCCGCCAGCGCATGGGCGATACCGGGCAGCGACAGTGTGCCGGTCGCGCCGTACAGAAATGCCACGCCGTAGAGGAAGAACGCCGACGAGAATGCGCCCAGCAGAAAGTATTTCACCGCTGCCTCCTGGGACAGCAAGCGGCGATGACGGGCCAGCCCGCACAACAGGTACAGCGGCAGCGATAAGACTTCCAGTGCAACGAACATGGTCAACAGGTCGTTGGCGGCCGGGAACACCAGCATGCCGCCGACGGCCAGCATGGCCAGCGGGAAGAGCTCGGTCTGCCGGACGCCGGCGCGGACCGCCTCCTGTTCGGCCGCGCTGTCGGGCACCGCCGAGGCCTGTGGGGTGAAGGAGTCCAGCCCGGCGGGGATGTGGGCGGTGGCGGTCGCCGCGCCCGGGCCGGTGGCGGCGGTCGCGTCGTCACGCCGTTCGGCGATGAAGATCACCGCCAGCACCGCGACCAGCAGGATCGCGCCCTGCAACACCAGAGTTGGGCCGTCGATGGCCAGCGCCTGCAGCACCGCGGTACGGCCGGTCGGCGGAATCTGCCTGCCGACTATGACGACGGCCACGAACGCTGCGATCAGTCCGCCGATGGCAAGGAGGACTTGGGTGCCGTAACGGGCTCGTCGGGGCAGGAACGCCTCCACCAGTACCCCGGCCACGGCGACACCGAAGACGATGAATATCGGTGACAGCAGCCCATATTCGACGCTGGGTGTGGGCATAGGAACAGACGTCATCGGTGCGGTCCTTCCGCCGTCCCCGGTAGGTGCGCGACTCCCGGCCGCACGATCGGCGCGGGGTCATACTGGCCGATGGTGGCCATGGTGTTCCCCACCGCGGGGTTGATGATGTCGAGCACCGGTTTCGGGTACACCCCGAGCACCAGGAGCAAGGCGATCAGCGGTGCCACGACGATGATTTCGCGCGGCACCAGGTCGCGGATCCGTTCGTTGCCCTCGGCGACGGGCCCGGTCATCACCCGTTGGTACAACCACAAAATGTAGAGCGACGACAGCACCAGCGCGCTAATCCCGAACGCCGCCGCCAGCCAGTAACGCGTGTATGCGCCGATCAGTACCAGGAATTCGCTGATGAACGGCGCCAGCCCGGGCAGCGACAGCGTGGCCAGGCCCGCGATCAGGAACGTCCCGGCCAGCACCGGGGCCACCTTCTGGACGCCGCCGTACGCGGCGATCGACCGGGTGCCGCGCCGCGAAATCAGGAATCCGGCGATCAGGAACACCGCGGCGGTCGAGATGCCGTGGTTGAGCATGTACAGCGTCGACCCGCTCTGGCCTTGGGTGGTCATCACGAAGATGCCGAGGATGATGAAGCCGAAGTGGGAGATCGATGTGTAGGCGATCAGCCGCATGATGTCGGTCTGTCCGATCGCCACGATCGCGCCGTAGATGACGCCGATGACCGCCAGGACGACGATCGCCGGACGGAAATACGTTGACGCGTCAGGGAACAACTGCAAGCAGTAGCGCAGCATGCCGAACGTTCCGACCTTGTCCATTACCGCCGTGATCAGTACCGCCGTCGCGGGAGTCGATTCCACCGCGGCGTCGGGCAGCCACCGGTGGAACGGCCACAGCGGCGCCTTGATCGCGAACGCGAACATGAATCCCAGGAACAGCGCCTTGAGCACCGCCGAGGAGGCGCCCAGCGAACCCGACGAGACCGCGGCGACGATCTGGCGGAAGTCGAATGTCCCCGGACCGTGCTCGGCGGTGACCACGTACAACCCGATCACGGCGGCCAGCATGATCAGGCCGCCGAACAGGTTGTACAACAAGAACTTCACCGCCGCGCGGGACCGGTGGGCGCCGCCGCCGAAGCCGCCGATGAGGAAGTACATCGGAATGAGCATCGCCTCGAAGAACACGTAGAACAGCAACACGTCCAGCGACACCACCGAAATCAGCACCATCGATTCGATGGTCAGTGTCAGCGCGACGTAGGCCTGGGTTCCGCGCGAGCGCTCGCCACCGTCATCCCAGCCGGCCACCAGCAGCAGCGGCACCAGGATCGTGGTCAACAGCACCAGCACCAGCGCGATCCCGTCGACGCCGAGGGTGTAGCCGGCGCCGAATGCCGGTATCCAGCGGTGGGTTTCGACGAACTGGTAGGTCGGCCCGCCGGTCTTGAACTCGACGGCGATCAGGATCGACACCACGAGCACGGCCAGCGAGACGGCCACGCCCGCCCATTTGGCGAATTGCCGCCATCCTTGCGGCATCAGGATGATGACCACGGCGCCGACCAACGGCACCAGCCATAGCACGGAAAGCCACGGACAATTATTCACGGGCGCCGCTCCTCAGCATCGCTGCGCTCTGCATCGTCGCCGACGGTATTCACCACAGTCGCACCGCCAGGACTGCCGCGGCCACCAACCCCGCGCCCACCAGCATCGACAGCGCATAGTTGCGCACGTATCCGGTCTCCAGTCCGCGCAGCCGGTCTGAGGTCCGGCTCACCAGCGCCGCCAGCGCGTTGACGGAGCCGTCCACACCTTGGTTGTCGAATTCGACGAGCGCGTGCGTCAGTTGCGCACTCGGTCGCATGAACACCTCCTCGTTGAAGGCGTCGCCGTAGAGATCTCGGCGCGCGGCGGTAGTCAGCACCGAGACCTCGGCGGGTGCGGTGTCGGGGACCTTGCGTAGGCCATAGAGCAGGACGGCCACCCCGATCCCGACCACGACGATGCCGAGGGTGACGAAGGTGAACGCCCACGTCGGCCACACATGCGTGCTTTCTTCGAAGGTCACCACCGGTTCCAGCCAGTGCCGCAAGGTGCCGCCAATGGCCAGCAGGCCACCGGAGAACACCGAGCCGACGGCCAGCAGGATCATCGGCCAGGCCATAGTTGCGGGCGCCTCATGCGGATGCACGTCTGCGGCCCAGCGCTTTTCACCGAAGAACGTCATCAGCATCACTCGCGTCATGTAGAACGCGGTGATGCCGGCGCCCAGCAGTGCAGCCCCGCCCAACAGGTAACCGCGGACTCCGCCCGCTCCCAGCGCGGCTTCGATGATGGCGTCCTTGGAGAAGTAGCCGGCGAACGGAAACATGCCGATGATCGCCAGGTAGCTCAGCCCGAAGGTCGCGAAGGTCATCGGCAGCGCTTTACGCAGCCCGCCGTAGCGGCGCATGTCCTGCTCCTCGTCCATCGCGTGGATGATCGCGCCGGAGCCAAGGAACAGGCCGGCTTTGAAGAATCCGTGGGTGAGTAGGTGCATGATCGCGAACACGTAGCCGGCCGGGCCGAGGCCCGCGGCCAGCACCATGTAACCGATCTGACTCATCGTGGACGCGGCCAGCGCGCGTTTGATGTCGTCCTTGGCGCAGCCGATGATCGCCCCGAACAGCAGGGTCACCGCGCCGACGATGATCACGCCGAGCCGGGCGTCCGGCGCCAGGTTGTACAGCGGGTTGGACCGCACGATCAGATACACACCGGCGGTCACCATGGTGGCGGCGTGGATCAGCGCGGACACCGGGGTGGGGCCTTCCATCGCGTCACCGAGCCAGGCCTGCAGCGGAACCTGTGCGGATTTGGCGCAGGCGCCCAACAGCAGCAGCAACCCGATCGCGGTCAGTGCAGCGCGGCTGGCACCGGGGGCTTGGCCGAAAACTTGCGCGTAGGACAGCGTGCCGAAGTTGGCGAAGATCACGAAGATCGCCAGCGCCAGCCCGGCGTCCCCGACCCGGTTCATCACGAATGCCTTCTTGGCCGCGGTGGCCGCGGTCGGCTTGTGGTACCAGAAACCGATCAGCAGGTAGGACGCCAGGCCCACACCTTCCCAACCCGCGTACAGGACGAGGTAGTTGTCGGCGACCACCAGCAACAGCATCGCTGCGAGGAAAAGGTTGAGATAAGCGAAAAACCTTCGGCGGTCCGGGTCTTCGGCCATGTAGCCGACCGAGTAGATGTGGATCAGCGAGCCGACTCCGGTGATCAGCAGTACGAAGCAGATCGACAACTGGTCGATTTGCAGACCGAAGTCAACTTGCAGGTTGCCGACCGGGACCCAGCTGAACAGGTTCTGGCTGATGGTCCGGGCGTCGCCGTGCCGGCCGAGCATGTCGACGAGCAGCGTCACGCCGACTCCGAACGAGGCCAAGGCGGTCGCGCAGCCGAGCAGGTGTCCCCACGGGTCGGTGCGTCTGCCGCCGAGCAGCAGTATCGCGGCGCCGGCCGCGGGGAGAGCAACGACCAGCCAGGTGAGGTGTGTCATCGATTCAGCCCTTGAGCAGGTTCGCGTCGTCGACCGAGGCCGATTTACGGGCACGGAAAATCGTCATGATGATCGCCAGGCCCACCACGACCTCGCACGCGGCGACGACCATGGTGAAGAACGCCACCATCTGGCCATCGAGCCGACCATGCATCCGGGCGAACGTGACGAACGCCAGATTGACCGCGTTGAGCATCAGCTCGACGCACATGAACATCACGATGGCGTTGCGGCGCAACAGCACACCGGCCGCTCCGACTGTGAATAGCAGCGCCGAGAGGTAGACGTAGTTCTGCGGATTCATGACGCGCCGTTCTTGGAACCATTGGAACCGCGGGCGTGCACTTCCAGTTCGTCGGCTGTCCGCTGTTCCAATACCTGGGGCACCGACAACCGGGAGTACGTGCCGTCGGGAAGTCGCGCGGCCATGTCGACTGCGTTGTGCCGGGCATAGACACCCGGACTGGGCATCGGGGTCGGGTGGCCACCCGGGCGGAACCGCTCGATCGACAGCTCGCGCTGCGTCTTGCGGCGCTCGAAGCGTTCTCGGTGCGCCAGAATCATCGCGCCGATGGCCGCGGTGATCAGCAGTGCGCTGGTCAGCTCGAATGCCCACAGATAGCGGGAGAAGATCAGCGCCGCCAAACCCTGGACGTTGCCGCCGGCATTGGCCTGCGCCAATCCGGTGAAACCGCCCGCCGTCACGCTGCCGATGCCGGCGATGAGCACGATGCCGAATCCCACCCCGGCCACCACCGCGGCGACCCGTTGTCCGCGCAGCGTCTCGACCAGAGACTCCGCGGAGTCCACGCCGATCAGCATCAGCACGAACAAAAACAGCATCATCACTGCGCCGGTGTAGACCACGATCTGGACCACGCCGAGGAACATGGCGTCTTCGATCATGTAGAACACCGCCAGGATGATCATCGTCATCGCCAGGAACATCGCGGAGTAGACCGCGTTGGCCGCCAATACGACGCCCACCGCACCGATCAACGCCAGCGTGCCCAACAGATAGAAGGTGACCGCCTCGCCGGTGGAGGTGCGGGCGAGCGTGTCGGCGGCCAGCAGCGTGTTCGTCGAAGTGATCACTGCGGGGCGTCCGGATTCTGCTTGTCCCGCAAACCTTCTGACGTCACGTTGCCGCGGTAGTAATCGGCGTCGGTGGCGCCTTCGGCCCTGGGGTGCGGCGCTGGGGTCATGCCCTCCAGCAACGGCGCCAGCAGGTTCTGTTTTTCGTAGATCAGGTCGGCGCGGTTATCGTCGGCCATCTCGTAGTGGTTGGTCATCGTCAACGCGCGGGTCGGGCAGGCTTCGACGCACAGCCCGCAGCCGATGCAGCGCAGATAGTTGATCTGGTACACCCGGCCGTAGCGCTCGCCCGGTGAAAACCGGGCCTCGTCGGTGTTGTCGGCGCCCTCGACGTAGATGGCGTCCGCGGGGCAGGACCAGGCGCACAGTTCGCAGCCGATGCACTTCTCCAGGCCGTCGTCGTAGCGGTTGAGCTGATGGCGGCCGTGATAGCGCGGCATCACCGGCCCGGGCTTTTCCGGGTAGCTCTCGGTGACGGGCCGTCTGAACATCGAGCCGAACGTGACGCCGAATCCGGCGATGGAACTCAGGAATTTAGCCATGTGCAGCCTCCTTGCTCGCCGGCGCCAGCGGCTGGCCGGGCAGCGGCGGCGTGGGAAATGCCGGCTCGAAGGACGTTGCCTCCACCGGCTCTTGGCGGCGATGCCTCTTGCGGATTTGCCTGTTGCTGAACGGTCTTTGCAGCAAATAGAGCAGCACGACGGTGACGACGATGCTGGCGCCGACCAGCAGCGGCGTCCAGTGCGGGTAGCCCTGGTCCCGCAGCGTGCGGATCGCCGCGGCGATCAGCGCCCAGACCAGTGACACTGGAATAAGTAGCTTCCACCCCAGCGCCATGAACTGGTCGTAGCGCAGCCGCGGCAGGGTGCCCCGCAGCCAGATGTAGATGAACAAGAAGACCCACACCTTGGCGGTGAACCACAGCACCGGCCACCAGCCGCTGTTGGCGCCGGCCCACATGTTCAGCGGCCACGGTGCGTGCCAGCCGCCCATGAACAGCGTCGCGGCCAGCGCCGACACCGTGGTCATATTGATGTACTCGGCCAGATAGAACATCGCGAAGCTCAGCGACGAGTACTCGGTGTGGAAACCGGCGACCAGTTCGCCTTCGGCCTCGGGCAGGTCGAACGGCGCCCGGTTGGTCTCGCCGACCATGGACACCAGGTAAGTCGTGAACGACGGCAACAGCAGAAAGACGTACCAGACCCGGTCTTGGGCAGACACGATCTGCGACGTGGACATCGTTCCGGCGAAGAGGAACACGGTGGCGAACGACAGGCCCATCGCGACCTCGTAGGAGATCACCTGCGCGGTAGAGCGCACCCCGCCCAGCAGCGGATAGGTCGAGCCCGACGACCACCCCGCCAGCACGATGCCGTAGACCCCGATCGACGAGAGCGCCAGGATGAACAGCACCGCCACCGGCAGATCGGTCACCTGCAGCGGGGTCCAGTGTCCGAACACGGAAACCTGCGGCCCGAACGGGATGAACGCGAAGGCCGTGATCGCGGGAATCGTCGAGATGGCCGGCGCCATTAGGAAGATCGGCTTTTCAACGCCGAACGGGGTGATCGGCTCCTTCAGCGCGAGCTTGATGCCGTCGGCCAGGCTTTGCAGATAGCCGCGGGGGCCGACCCGGTTGGGTCCCCAGCGCAGCTGCATCCGGCCCAGGATCTTGCGTTCGGCAAGGATTGCGATCAGTACCGTCAGCACCAGAAACACAAAGACGATCAGCGCTTTGGCCAGGATCAGCCACCAGGTGTCGTGTCCGAAACCGGGAATCATGAGCGCCGCTCCTCCTCATCGCTGCGCTCTGCATCGTCGCCGGCGGGCTTGATGCGCCGCTCCTCCTCATCGCTGCGCTCTGCATCGTCGCCGGCGCGGATCTTCACCACTGCGCCGGGCGTGACGCCCAGCTGCCGGTGCACCGCCGAGCCCGGCGAGTTCAGCGGCAGCCACGCCACGTGGTCGGGCATTTCGGTGATCGCCAACGGCAGCGTGATCTTGCCGCGTGCGGTGCTGACGGTGACGTTGTCGCCGTCGGCGGCGCCGATCGCGTTCGCGCCCTCCTCCGACAACCGCACCACCGGCGTGCGCGCGGTGCCGGCCAGGTGTGGCTCGCCGTCCTGCAGCCGCCCGTCGTCGAGCAGCATCCGCCAGCCCGCCAACACGGCCTCACCGGCACCTGGCGTGGGCGCCGCGGCCGCGGCGACGCTCGGCGCCGGGCCGGGCGAGCCGTCCCAGGTCCCCATCGCATTCAGTTCGGCGAGCGCCGCGGCCACCGTGGGGAAGCCCAGGTCGATGCCCATCTCGTCGGCCAGGGTGTCGAGTACTCGCAGGTCTGGTGTGGCGGCCGGCGGCAGCGCAGCCGAGAAGCTGCGCTTGCGGCCCTCCCAGTTGACGTACGTCCCCGACTTCTCAGCCGCCGGCGCGATCGGGAACACCACGTCGGCGCGTTCGGTCACCGCGCTGTGCCGCAGCTCCAGGCTCACCACAAATCCCGCGGCATCCAGCGCGGCCAGTACCGCGGCGGGGTCGGCGAAGTCGTCCGGTTCGATGCCGCCGACGAGCAGAGCGCCCAGTGTGCCGTCGGCGGCCGCAGCCAGGATTCCGTTGGCGTCACGTCCTTCGGCGGCAGGCAATTCGGATACGTGCCAGCCCTGGGCCACCTGCGCGCGGGCGGTTTCGTCGCTGAGCGGCCGGCCACCGGGCAGCAACCCCGGCAGCGCCCCGGCCTCTAGCGCGCCGCGTTCGCCGGCGCGGCGAGGCACCCACGCCAGCTCCGCGCCGGTGGTGTCGGCGAGCCGCGCCGCGGCGGACAGTCCGCCGGGGACGCCCGCCAGCCGTTCGCCGACGATGATGATCGCCCCGGGCTTGGACAGCAGGGCGCCGAGATCGCCGCCGGCCAGCCCGTCCAACGCCACGGCCTCGCCGCCGGGCGCGGTCTGAATCAGGGTGCCGTGCATCTTCTGCAACCCGTTGCTGGCGAACGGCGCAACCGCATGTACCGCCAGCCCGTGCTTGCGTGCGGCTTTCCGCAGCCGCAGGTAAACGATCGGCGACTCTTCCTCCGGTTCGAAGCCGGCGAGCAAGACCACCGGCGCGGACTCCAGATCGGAGTAGCTGATCGTGACCGACCTGCCCGCGACTCGGGCCCCCAGGAACTGCGTCTCCTCGCTGGAGTGCGGGCGGGCGCGGAAGTCGATGTCGTTGGTGCCCAGCACAATCCGGGCGAATTTGGAGTAGGCGTAAGCATCTTCGACGGTCAGTCGACCGCCTGTCAGCACACCGGCACCGCCGGGCGCTTTGGTGAGTCCCTCGATCGCCGCGGCCACCGCGTGCGGCCACGACGCAGGGACCAAAGGGCCGCTGGGATCACTGCCGTCGCGGACCAGGGGAGTGGTGATCCGATCGCCCTGCGTGGCATAGGTGAAGGCCCACCGACCCTTGTCGCAGTTCCACTCCTCGTTGACCTCTGGCTCGTCGCCGGCCAGCCGGCGCAACACCTTGCCGCGGCGGTGGTCGGTGCGCTGCGCACATCCCGACGCGCAGTGCTCACACACGCTCGGGCTGGAGACGAGGTCGAACGGACGGGCCCGGAAGCGGTAGGCGGCGCCGGTCAGCGCCCCGACCGGGCAGATCTGCACGGCGTTGCCGGAGAAGTACGACTCGAACGGTTCGTTGGCGTAGATGCCGACCTGTTGCAGCGCGCCGCGCTCGAGCATCTCGATGAACGGGTCGCCGGCGATCTGGTCGGAAAACCGAGTGCAGCGCGCGCACAGGATGCACCGCTCGCGGTCCAGCAGCACCTGGGAAGAAATGTTGATCGGCTTGGTGAACGTGCGTTTGACGTCGTGGAACCGGGAATCGGGGCGGCCGTTGGACATCGCCTGGTTCTGCAGCGGGCACTCACCGCCCTTGTCGCACATCGGGCAGTCCAGCGGGTGGTTGATCAGCAGCAGCTCCATCACCCCGTGCTGGGCCTTGTCGGCCGCTTCGGAGCTGAACTGCGTGCGCACCACCATGTCGTCGGTGACGGGAATGGTGCACGACGCCATCGGCTTACGCTGGCCCTCGATCTCCACCAGGCATTGGCGGCAGGCGCCGACCGGATCCAGCAGCGGGTGGTCGCAGAACCGGGGAATCTGCACGCCGATCAACTCGGCGGCCCGGATCACCAAAGTCCCCTTGGGAACACTGATTTCGGTGCCGTCGATGGTCAACGTCACCAGCTCCGGCTGGGTAACCTTCTCGCCGGTGTCGGCCACCTGAGTCATTGGCCCCGCTCCTTTTCATCGCTGCGCTCTGCATCGTCGCCGGCGCGGGTCACGCTTTCACTCCGTCTGCCGCAAGCATGGATTCCCGGGGGTCGAATGGGCAGCCGCCGCCCTCGATATGTGCGACGTATTCGTCGCGGAAGAATTGGATCGACGACGCGACCGGGCTCGCCGCGCCATCGCCCAAGGCGCAGAACGACTTACCGAGAATCGC
>Ga0209139_10000033_pt1 | contig 34453 bp, 26 predicted proteins | sample BogFormECP14_OM3_FD_188246 | JGI IMG/M metagenome (GOLD analysis project Ga0209139, IMG submission 188246) | Bog forest soil microbial communities from Calvert Island, British Columbia, Canada - ECP14_OM3 (SPAdes) (version 2) | ecosystem: Environmental > Aquatic > Freshwater > Wetlands > Bog ...
CAGCGCAGACACAGCGATGACGACAAGCGCAAGAACGATGTAAACCAAATAGGAAACGGGATAGTCCTCGTCATCTCTCACAAGAGTCTCCACGCGAAATTTAGAAATTCATTCAGCCATCTGCTACTTAGCGCCGGAGAAAACCTCTCACTTAACCAATGACCTAATAGAAGTCTTAACGCATTAAGAGTTGCCATGTCAAACCCTCTTAAAACATTAAGACTTTTATTTCTTTCAATGGTAAGCTGCTTTTGTGGCCTGGTCGCATCGGATTTGACTCGAAGAGGGCGCACAATGAGAAGAGCAGGCTTAAAAGGGGCGCGAGGAAAGCGAAAGATTGCTCTGCCAACTGCCGCAGAGATGCGCCTTTTGCAGATCCTATGGGACCAGGGCGAGGCGACAGTAGAGGATGTAGTAAATGCCCACCCCGCAAAGAAGAAACCGAACTATAAGACAACGCAGACCTTGCTCCGAATCATGGAGCAAAAAGGGTTCATCACTCACGAGGCTCAAGGCCGCATTTTCGTCTTCAGGCCATTGATTTCACGCAAGACAGTCGATCACGGCTTTGTGCAGGCACTCCTTTCTCAGAATTTCAAGGGCTCCGCCTCCGGACTGTTTGTTAACCTGCTGGAAGCCAGTGCGGTTGACCAAAAAGAACTCGACGAGCTAGAAGCCTACCTGCGGGAGTATCGTAAAAGAAGCCAGCTCGACGACCCTCACCACGAATAAGCGAGGAATGTTATGAACCCAGAGGCCCCGTTGGCCATTCTGACCGCACTCGCTGATTTTCTTCTAAAGGTAACTTTTGCTTTTGCGGCCGCCTGGAGTATCAGCCGGCTGGTTGATCGACCCAATCGAAGATTTCTAATCTGGCTCAGCTTCCTTGCCGGAGCGGGAAGCTACTGGATTTGGCTAGCAATTCGTTTTGTTTCCGGCGAGAGAATACCCGAAACTGTTCAACACGCCCCAACATATGCGACCTCTTTAACGCCGGGTGTCTGGCAGATACCAGCCTCCTGGGCCTTTTCTCTCAATGTCGCTTTGCGCGGGGCTGGAATCCTCTACCTGCTGGTATTGAGCTACTTTCTCGTTGCGCATATCAGAGAACAAGTGCAGTTACGATGGGTGCTCGGCTTTGGCTCCAAACCTCCGAGTGATGTCGCAGAAACCTTCCAACGCCTTGCAGAGAGTCTCCAGGTAGGCAAGTGCAGGTTATTGCTGCTGACGGGAATCACATCCCCCGCGACGCTTGGATGGATCCGGCCTACGGTTCTGCTGCCGACACTCTGCCTTGAGCAAGATAGCTCGGAGCTGGAAGATGTATTGCGACACGAATTACACCACGTTCGGCGCCGTGATTTTCTCTTTGGTCGATTTGCCGCTCCGCTTAGAGCTCTGCTCTTTTTCCATCCGTCGGTTTGGTATGCATTCAACAAAATACAGTTTGAACGGGAACTTGCTTGCGATCTTGCCGTCGTTTCGGACTCTCCTGCCAGGCGAGTCAAGTATGCAGAATGCCTGATTCGCTTCGCGCGGCTGAACATCGAGGGAGAGCAAAAACCGTGGGGCGTCGATTTTGCTTCACCTTCGGTACAGTTGACGGCTCGTGTCCATTCCATCCTTACGGGATCAAAGAAATCTTCGAAGTGGTTGCTCTGCTTACGTACGACCACCGGGATTGTGATCCTCCTTGGCTCTCTTACTGTTCTGCCCTCACTTGCCGTGGTCCTTTCTTACGTACAACAGCAGATAGGCCAGCCCCAGGAGGTGGCCTTTCATATACTTCACCCATATGGGAAAGCTAGGACAAGAGCCACAAAGAAAGACAGGCTCTCAGTCTCTTCAGGGCCAACAGAAGTGACAGCAAAGGCGGCGACCGTTGACGAGTTGGCTGGCCCGGTCGCACAGCTTATGCTGGATCCTCCAAAAAGCCCTGAGGTCGTGTACGCTCCGACAAGACCAACCAATTGGGGCCAGGATACCGCCCCCGACTCCGGGTCCGATGATAGAACTTCTAATTCGAGCGGGTCGGTAGGTAGGCAACATAAGGCGGGCATGCAGCGGCCCACTCTTGCCTCCATCATCATGGGTGCGGCGCGTAATATTCCGTGGGGAGATCACGATCATGATCACGATGATCACTAGCAAATCTGTGCAGCATCGTGAGTTGTTTCAGGTCGGATCATAGGCTCAATTTTATTGGCGACAATCGTTTCTAGCAGTGCCCGTCGCTGGCGGCTAACACTTGGTTCCACACGTCTTGGGGGCTTTTCCTATTCAGGGTGCCACGGGTGGACGTTGAGGTTGCGTGACAGCATCAATTTAAGCGTCCATTTGTCCGAAGCCGCAGTCAACCCGTACCCGACACCGCTCTCAATGTTCAAACCGAGAAACTTGCTGCCTGAGTAATCCGTAGTCGCCCAGACTTCGTGAAATTGCTTAGAAAGTGGCAAGAACCCGTGCAGCGGGCCGAAACCGTCATACTCTTCCGCCGCAACGGCCCACCTGTCGTTGAAGTTGTACGCCACTCTCCCCGAGGGGTTGTACTGCAGGTTTCCGAGTCCCCCGGTATAGTCCGTATCGAGAATCGGGTTGTAGATGAAATCCCATGGGTGCAAGTGCAGCCCCACGATCGGCCTGATTTCGGAGGTAATCGTCCTGGACTCCCAGTAGCTGTGATTGACGCTAAACTCAAAATTGGCCGCATAGAAAAACTTGCGATCGTGAGCATTGGGTCGCGCGAATAGTTCGCGAATCTTGAAGCCGTCGATCTTCGAGCCATAGTTCGAAGAATAGGGAGAGGTTACGGGCATATAAAGTCCTTGCTCGAACCACGGCGTAACTCCGTACGCCCATTCGGCAGTGACCTGATACGAATGATTGGCTATGATCGCCTCAGGATAGTCGGGCACGGTCCGCCCCTTGGGCGTGAAGTTGTTGTGGATCATCAGATTGAATATTCCCGGCGGCGCAATTTCTCCGTCGTAGACCTGGATCTCGTCTGGTTGCGCAAAAGACAGCACCGGCATTGAGATGAGACAAAGAGTGGCCAATCCAATCGCACGCATATTCATTTTTGGCGAGAATCTCCTTAGTTTGAGATCTGGCCGACGAGATTGAGCTCAATCGCTACATCATTCTCTGCCTTCCAGATCAGGAAGCTCGGGTTCTTGAGACCCCACTGCACATAGGGAACGACGAATTGCGCTTTCGCCGTTGCCTTCGAGCCATCGATGTGTATCTGCATCGGAATCGTCAGGTCGTGAGCAGTGCCGAGCAGAGTGAACACTCCGCTCACCTGAATAGTCGAGTCGCCTGAAGCAGCAATCATTCCGTTGTACGTTTTAGGCGCGAAAGAGACGGTGGCGAACTGGTCCACCTTGAGAATGTCTTTGTTCATCTTCTTATCGCGGCTATCGTTTCCCGTCTTGCCGCTGCCTGCGGCGACGATGACTATCCCCGATATATGGGAGGCGGTTCGGTCGAAATTGATTGATCCGGACTGTACGTGGAAAGTGCCGTTGACGACCTCGTGGGTCGTGTTGAGCTTCATCTTGACCTCGCTGGCATCGGTGTTGACGGCGAAAGTCTGATGCTGGGCGAATACAGCTGGAGCGAGGACGACAGCGAGAGCCAAGACTACCAAAGATTTCATTGCATTTCCCCTGGAGGGTTTTGACTACGAGCGTGGTTCTGCCATGGCTCGATTTCAATTAGCGAACGCCTGTGGAGCAACAGCGGCGGGCTGGGTGACGCGTGTCAGCCTAGCCGTCACACGCATCGCTCCGGGCCACACTCTGAGACAGAACGGCAGTACAGTGCGCGCGAGTGAGTTGTTCAAGCCATTCGCTGCGAACTCGGCAAGGCACATCTGGGGCAGCATTGCGGAGCGCAATTTTGTCTGAAAGACCGGCGCCGGCTCCGCCGCAAGATAGGCGGCGGCGGCACGGCGGGCAGTGTGCAGGGCGATGGAGATACCATCGCCGGTGAACGAAGGGATTACGGCAGCCTGATCTCCGACGCAGTAAAGCCCATCCTCGGTTGTGCGGCGGATGTAACCATACGGGATATGAGTGATGGCGATCGGTTTGTCGAGCAGTGGCTCAGCACAGTCGAGCCGCATCGCGAGGTGAGGACAGTCCTGCTGCATCTTCGCAAGGAGGCTCTCCCAGCGAAGCCCCGCCCGTGCGAAATACCGCTGTTTCACCACACAGCAGAAATTCGCAATGCCGTCTTCCACCGGTTGGATACCACCGTAGCCTCCGGAATAGAGCGTCAACTCGGAGGCATTCTCCAGGTCAGCGGTCTGCGCGGGAGACAGCCGATAATACATCTTGAAGGCGACCCATTGGTGAGGGTCCTTCGGACGCCCGTGTCCACGCAGATCGTGCTTGCCCGTAGCGAGAAAGGCCGTTGGAGCTTCATAACTGGTACCGTCGTCGAGCGTAGCCTGCCAGAGGTTGGTGGTCATGCGACTGAGCGACTGCACACCGCGACCACGCTCGACGCTGACTCCCGCAGCGATGGCCTCTGCGATGAGCGCTGTATCTAGCGCTTTGCGCGTGAGTGAGGCAGCCTGAAAAGGTAACGGAGCCTCCGCGGCCCGCCTAGCCGCGGCGAGGCGAACGTAGTCGATAGGCACCGCACCAAGCGCGGCCACGTCGATGCCAACTGCATGAAGGTCCTCAAGAGCCTCTCCGCTTAGAAACTCTCCGCAGACTTTATGGCGCGGTGTCGGCTCGCGTTCGATCAGGGTGACTCTTCGTCCCTTTCGAGCTAGCGCGATCGAAACCGCACAGCCTGCCACTCCACCACCGACGATCAGTACTTCGTCTTGCAAAGCATTCCCCCCCGAATTCGATGCATATTCAATCAATTTGTAGAGAACTCCATAGTTCTAGTAGACGTCCAGAAAGCAGTTCGGCACTTCATTCTGTACAAATCGTCATTTTGGCGCTGGGAGCGCTGGGTGGATGGAGGCGTCTAAGGTGTTAGAACGAGGCATTCGATTGAGGAGAAACGGTTTTCCTAATAGCGGCTCTTTTGCGCGATGACTTTGTGCATCGCAGCTGCGACTGAACCGATTTCAGTGAGGCATATCCAAGGGCCAATGCATCGGCTAATGATCGCGCGCTCCGAAACAGGAAAAATTATCGCCGGTGGCGAGTTTTCGCAGGTCGTGCAGGGCGATGAAGTGACGATGCGCCTGACTTATAAATTCTTGGATGGCTCGCTTGACTATGAGACGACAACGTACACGTTCGGATTAGTGCGCAATTATCACAAGAGCGGGGTGCGTTCTGTGTGAAGCCCGTCGACTTTACGGTTGAAGCTGCTACTGGCATAGTGACCAGCCGCACAGCGGATAAGAATGGCAACATCCAGATCGAGACCCACCACATTGACCTGCCAGACGATCTGGCGAATGAATTTGTTGGGACGTTGCTGCTGAACGTGCCGCAAAATACGACGCCGTTTCGGGTGGGGATGCTGGCACCAGTCGGCAGTGGGCGATTGATTCGTCTCCTGATATCGCGGTAGGGCGAGCAGCCGTTTCGCACGACAGGACAGACCCTCAAGGCGACGGTGTTTCGCATCCATCCAGAGCTACGCGGCATCGTGGGCGTCATCGCGTCGCTGATCGGCCTTCAGTCGAAAGATGTCATGGTGTGGGTATTGGAGGGTGACGAGCCAGCCGTGGTGAAGATAGGTGGAAAGCTAGATGGTTACGGGCCTGTGGTCAGCTCGGAGCTGGAGGGAACCAGCTTCTGAAAATAGGACATGTTGCAAACCCAAATCACAAGGTCGATATGTGGATCGCCTGTGTTTATGGCATTGGCCCTTAAAATCTCATGGCTTCCTATCCGATCAGTTACGTCGAGTGGTGAGCTCGTGCCAGTTAAGGCCGAGCTCCACGATCAGCAGCGAGGCAAGTGTGAACGCAATCACGCCGACGGCAGATAAGACGTCGCCCAGGTGGCTCCAGTAACGCGGCCAGAGGTTGAGGACGCGGCTGGAGACAAAGGTGAACGTAACTGCATAGGAGCGCGCCATCCATTGGCGGTGCTGTGTGAATTGGCGGTTGCGCGCGGTGATGAAGGCGGCGGTGGTGCAGACCATCCAAGCAGCGGCCTGCATGGAGGTTCCGGGAAGACCCGGGCGGCCGGTTGCGAGAGCGATCCCCGTGAAGGAACCAACAAACACGGCAATGACGTAGATGCGGCCGAGGATGCGATGGAGTTGGAGGTGACGCTCGCGGATCCGCGAGGAGAAATTGATTGGGCCGATCAAAAGAGCGAAGATTCCGGCGAGTGTATGCGGGATGAGGACATGGCGGTCGGCAATGACCTGCAGACGGTAGGCGTGGTACATCGGATAGTCGGTGATGAGGAGCAGTTCTGAGGTAATGAAGACGAAGAGTACGGTGAGACCAAGCGAGAGCCAGAGAATAGTCTTGAATCTGGAACCGGCGGAACTGGATGCTGGCAGACTGGAAGTTTGCATTATTCGCCTCTCAGATGATTAGACGTGATGTGATCCACCACGAAGGCGACCGAGGGGTTAGGCTCCATATCTCTTAGTCGAACGAGAGGCTTCAGAATCCCCGACCTCATATCCACCGCCCCACGCACAACCGTCCTGGCCGCCACTTCTCCACCGTCACCGCCTCTCGCGGGACCTCCGCCGCAGCCAGCAGGCTCACCCAATCCTCCTTCCGGAAGGCCCGCCGGAACGACACTGGCCCATCATGCCGCACAAGCCAGTGCCAACGCACCCACGCGAACATCCGACTACTCCATTCCGCCCGCTCCAAATCATTGATAAACCAACCTACCTGCACGGTCGCTTCCATCCACCTCAGCAGCGCGACGATCTCCTCGTTCTCCAGATGATGTGCCAGCAGAGAGCTCACGACGATATCGACCGGCTTCTTCGGTCGATACTCCAGAGCATCGCCGGTCACCCATTCGATTCCGAGCTCCTTTGGCGTGGACTCCGCTGCCGCACGCGCCGCATAAGGATTCAAGTCGATCCCCGTTAACTGCACAGCAATGCCCCGCCTCCCTGCCCAGCCTGCAATCTGCCGCAACAGGTCGCCGCCGCCACTGCCCACATCGACGATGTGGATCGGCTCACGCTGCACGCGCGGTAGCCGCTCCAGCCACGCCAGCGTCGGCCGATAACCCAGCAGCCAGCGATTGACTGTTTCCAAACTGCGCAGGCAGTCACGGAAATCCTCATAACTACAGTTACCATCCATCAGCTCCGGCAACTCACGTGGAGAGACCCGCCGACTGAAGTCGATCTGTGCACTAGACCCCATGGAAGCGCATCGTCTCCGCTGTTAACCCCGGCCCAAACGACATCGCACACCCACGTTGTCCCGGGCGCGCTTGCTGCATGATTCGCTGCAACACAAACATGACCGTTGCCGATGACATGTTGCCGAAGGACGATAGCACTTCGCGCGACGCTGCCAGCGCATCCGTCGGCAGTTCGAGCCCGTTCTCCACCGCATCCAAAATCGACCGTCCGCCAGGATGCACCGCCCACAGGTCGATGCCGTCGCGCTCCGCCATCAGTTCGCCCTCATGCAGCGCGCGGACCAGCTCTCCCGGCACCTGCCCGGAGAGCAGCATCTCGAAACCTAGCTCGCGAATCCTCCAGGTAATCAGGCCACGTGTCTCCGGCACCATCACCGCCTTGAAGCTGTCCAGCGCGAGACCCTGCTCGCGAGCAGTAATTAGGCTCGCCGCCGCGCCATCGGCAAAGACCAGGAAGGAGAGCACCTGCTCCAGCTCCTGCGTCTCCTGGAAGTGCAGCGTACACAGCTCCAGGTTGACCATCAGAACACCCGCCTTCGGATCTGAGCGCACAATGTGCCGCGCCAGCTTCAGCGCATTGATCGCGGCATAGCATCCCATGAATCCAACCATCGTGCGCTCCACGTTCGCCGAAAGCCCGAGGTGGTCGACGATCTCAAAGTCCAGCCCAGGCGCGTAGAGCCCCGTGCAGCAGGTCACCAGCACATGCGTAATACCGGAGCGGTCCTTCTCATTGAGCGCAAGCCGGTCCACGGCCTTCCGCATCAGCACCGGAGCGCTCTGCTCAAACAACTCCATACGCCGTGCAGTGTTGGGAAATTTGCCTAGCCGATAGAACTCATGCGCGTCATACGGTGAGAATTGGCCGGAACATTTCTGCGGGTCGAGGAATGAATAGCGATGCGCGATGCCGGCGCGGCTCAACATGCGGCGGAAGACAGTGCGAAGCCTCGGGTCCGCAAGCATCTTCTCTGCGAAGACCACGAAGGCGTCATGCACATCGTGCTCTGGTACGGCAGTGGCGATGCGGTTCAGGTAAGCCGTAGTCAAGTGCAATGGGCCCTCAGCCCGGGTTTTAGGGATTAGATGTCGCGTATGTGTTGGGGAAGCTGGATCACGAAGAGACGACGATCCGGCGACAGTCGACTACTTGAGAGAACAGGCTCCATATTCTCAATACAACGGCTACTCTATGAGACGAGACCGTTGTTCTTTTGGTCGCATTTTGCAGGAAGGGTATAGGATGACGATTTGTTCATGGAGTACGCAATCACCGGAGCGCCCCCTGAATTTCGTCCGTCCACATGCTAAGTTACGGAAGAGCAAAGCAAGATGCGCGACCACGAGTGTTCTTCGGAATCGGTATTCAGCGCTCTGCCAACGCCTAAATTTGCGCGGTTGATAATTCGAGATGACATCCGCGGCATCACTCAAATCTGTCCGCCTGATACACCGCTACATTGGATTGTTCTTCTCGCCGACGATTCTCTTTTTCGCGATCACAGGTGGTCTACAGATGTTCGGTCTGCACGAGAGCGCTCGTGGCAGTTCCTATGTACCTCCCAACATCCTCGTGCATATCGCAGAATTGCATAAGAAGGGGACGCTTTAGCTTCCTCCACGAAAGGTTTCTCCACCCAATTCGGTAAAGTCTGATGGGGCAAAGCTGGATGGTCCGAAACTTGAGATCCCGAAGCCAACGCAAGCACCCCGGCCACGCCGCCACCCAACTCGCTTCCTATGAAGATGTTCTTTGCCGCCACGGCAATTGCACTTGCGGTATCGACGTGTACGGGCATGATAGTTGAGTTGGAAGTATGCGCACCGGAAATCGCTGTTCTGCTTACCCTTGCGGCAGGAGTCCTTATTCCAGCAACCTTGGTCTTTGTGTAGACTTTCCCGATCGTCCCTCGATGAGTAGACGCAGATGACACAATCGTCATCTTGCAGCCTGCTAGAGTATGCGAGTCGTGAATCGAAATGTCTTACCATGATTCATGCGACTTCTGCTGGTCGAGGATGAACCCGAGATTCAGGATTTCCTGAAGCAACCCCTTGCCGATGCAGGTTACGAGGTGGATACCGCCAAGGATGGGCGAACCGCCATCCAACTCGCGTCTGGAAAGAAATATGACGCTCTGATAGTAGACCTTGGACTTCCGGATCAAGATGGCATTGACCTGATTCTTCAGCTTCGACGCTTTGGCATTAGCAGCCCCGTATTGATACTTTCAGCCAGAAGATCGGTCGACGATAGGGTCAGAGGTCTGGAACAAGGTGGTGACGATTACCTGACAAAACCCTTCGCACTCGCAGAATTGCTAGCAAGATTGCGTAACCTCTTGCGGCGTAATCTTCCTACGAGTGAGGAGGCGACCCGCCTCCGCGTACTGGACCTAGAACTGGATTTCATCAGCCGTAGAGCTTCTCGCGGTGAAGAGGTCTTAAATCTAAGCCCGCAAGAATTCGTGCTTCTGACGTATCTATGTCGACACGCTGGGCGTGTTGTTACTCGATCGATGCTTCTCTCCGAAGTGTGGGGAATGCGAATTCAACCTAACACCAATGTTGTCGACGTACATATCTACCGGCTGCGCGGCAAGGTAGATACGGAAGGCCGTGAGCCGCTGATTAAGACTTTACGAGGTATTGGCTATGTCCTCAAAGACCACTAATCCCGTTATGCATAGCGCCGCATGGCGTATCTCTCTGTGGGCAACTCTGGCATTTGCCATCGGGACAATGTTGGTTTTTGCGATGCTTCATCGCTTCGTGGCAAACGACATTCAGCGTAGGAGCGACGCGTGGCTCTCTGGAGAGGTGGCAGTCCTCGGCGATGTAGCCGGGAGAACGCCAAAGGACCGACTCTACGGTCGGGTAGTGGGAGAAGTCGCAGAACTTGCAAGTAGAGAGGTGCCGAACAAACTGCTCTCCAGTGGCAATGAGAACGACTCGGTCTTCTTTCTCCAGGCCGGAGACGACGGAACTCTGAAACTTTGGGTTGGTGCTGGTGACGGGAAGCCGAACCTGGCTTCCATTCGCGCACGTAAATTTGTTTCCGACGTGCCTTACGACTTGAATGTCAAAGGATTCAATCATCCCTTTCGGGTGGCCTCGGTTCGCTTGGAAGATGGGAGCCACATTTATCTCGGACTTTCGGAACGAGATGAACTGAGGGTGCTGAGGGCGCTTCGCTTCCGCTTTTTCTGCCTTTGGCTGCTCATCGTGCTGTTCGGCTCTGCGATTGTCTTCTACGTGACTAGGCGCATGCTCGGCCATGTCCGCGAAATCACTGAAGCCGCATCCAGGATTGGGCAATCCGATTTGAGCAGCAGGGTTCCAACCACTAAGCGCAACGATGAAGTGGGGCATCTGGCGCTAACTCTTAATCGCATGTTGGATCGGATAGAAAGCTCGGTGCACCAACTTCACACCATTACTGAGTCCCTTGCCCACGATCTTCGTAGCCCGCTGACGGCGATTCGAGGAAAGCTGGAGATCGTTCTGTCGGGCGATCTAAAGACCGAGCAGGGTGAATCAATCGTCTCGGCCATCGATGAACTGGATCGGCTAACAGATTTTCTGAATACTTCTCTCGATGTTGCCGAAGCGAAGGCTGACGCACTTAGACTTTCGCTCACAGAAGTCGATCTTGATGAACTGATTCGAGTCATGATGGATCTGTACGAGCCTTGCATGTCAGAGAAAGGGCTTCGAATGAATTTGCGCAGTTCTGGTCCTGTCACTGTACTGGCAGACGCCGCTCTTTTGCATCGAGTGATCGCAAACCTTCTCGATAACGAACTTAACCACTTGCCCGCGTCATGCACCGTTTCCATAAAACTTGGCGCAAGCGAGGACGCTGCGACGCTGATCGTGGAGGATGATGGTCCGGGATTTGCTTCGGAGATTGGCCTCCACATGTTCGAGCAGAGGGTGAAAGGAAGAGACTCCAAGGGGCATGGCCTTGGGCTTGCATTTGTTGAAGCCGTAGTGCGCGCTCACGGAGGAAGTGTGACGGCGTCGAACCGTCTAGAAGGAGGGGCATTGCTGTTGATTTCCTGGCCTCGCGAGACTGGAGAGAAGATCGAAGCTCCTCACTCTCTGACACTGGTCAACAGGTAAGCACATGCAAGCCTTGCATAAGATCGGTGTGATCTTTGCAGCTCCTCCTGGTGCCTCATCAACACAGCAGCATCCACACTGTTAGAAAAAGGTTTCGTGGCTGTACGATCGGAGATCTCTAAAACCGCGCCTCAGTCCGAGGAGCAAAAGCGCTCCACATGGGAACAGCAAGCCATCAAGCGGCTGTGCGATCCCGAGGATGTGACTGGCGCAGTTCTATTTTTGACAACCGACGATGCTGCATTCATCACTGGACCGGCGATTGTCGTAGACGGTGGTCAGTATCGCATCGGCTAGGTCAGGATTTACGTGCTTATGTCGAATTCCAAACGTGGGCCAAAATCAAGTAAACGCATTATCGCCATTCACTTACTGACATTGGAAAGCGACCCACATGTCCGTATAGACCCACATGTCCGTATAATCGCCATTTCGGACATCCATGATAAGTAAAGTCAAGGGAAAAGCGAGGATCTTCGTTCCGCGCTCGGAGGGCGCGGGGTGATGTATGTTTTTGCAGTTCCTTTCATAGCGCTTTTGTTTTTGGCTCCTGCGGTGGAACGCAGAACCAGACATCCATTTGCTGTCTCGGGCTTCTTGGCCTTCACAGATGTTTGAGTTGAGGTTCTCTGCCAGTCTCGAAACAAATGAGTTGGAGCCTCAGGAGCTGATGCTCCGTCGCTCAGCCGAGATGATGTGAGACCTGGCAGAGTGCGCTTGAAAAGCTCTGTATATAGCAGCGGCAGTTATGCCGCGACGCTGCTCTGAACCTCGTGCTTGACGAAGCTTCGTTGTCCTCGATCGATCGCCACAAGGTACGCTGCCAGCTTGCGAGCGACGGCGATGGCAGCCTGGTTGCGATTACTCCGTGCAGCCTCTCGTTCGTAGAGAACGGCAAGCTCCGGGTTGAGTCGGGGCGCCAGATGTGCAGCTTCCAGCAGCACCGTCTGCAGGTGTCGGTTGCGCTGCTTGGAGATCGGCATACGTCTGGAGTTGCCAGCCGAGGTCTTCTCTCCGCTGCACAGGCCGCAGTAGCTGATGACCTGCTTGACGGAATGGAAGCGCTCCACCTCGCCGACCTCGAGCACCCAGGTCAGCGCCGTGACGTGGCCGATCGCAGGGATGGTCATCAATCGTTCTACTCGCGCAGAGAGCAGAGGATCTGCTTCCAGCGACCGCAGCAGAGCTCGCTCCGTCTTCTGCGTGCGCTCGATCATCTCGCGACTCAGCTTCAGCAGGGGCCACAGCGAAGCATCGATCTCCGGGTTCGAGGGCAGAACCTGGTGGAAGTAGCCTTGCTGGTGCAGCTTGTCCTTGTTGTAACTGACGCCTGATTCCATCAGCATCTGAGCGATCTTGTTCTTCAGTTGGACGTTCTGCCTGACCAGCAGCTTGCGGTAGCGCAGGGTGCGGCGGCGTTGCCGGATCTCCATAGGAGCCATGTAGCACTCGGGCAGGAAGTCACAACGGAGACAGTCGGCGATCTTGTCAGCATCGATCCGATCGTTCTTCTTCTTGGCCACCGCGATCGCACGCAACATCAACGGATGCGCCACCTTCACCGCTGCCGCATGCGGCCGAAGATAGTCGTAGATCCAGCCTGTAAACATCGTCGCTTCCATGGCGACAGTCCAAGGCCTAGTCAGCCTCTTCATCCAGTCGTCCAGTCCCTGCCGCGTAGCGTTGATCTTGCCGTCCGACAGCACCTTGCCGCTCACGTCCTTCACGCAATAGCTGATCGTCTTCTTGTGGATGTCTAAGCCGATATACGTCATACTGGCCATCGAGGTGCCTCCTTGGATGTCTCTGAATCAGTCGCCTACGACTGAGTTCAGCCCTTGTACACCAAGAGCTCCTCATCCAAGCGACTTATCCATCCAAACAAGTGACCCTCTCTTTTCAACTGTTGCTAACAGATCGATGCGCTCACCGAAGAGAACACGAGGTCATTCGAGTAGCTCTGCGAGCGAATGTTCAAACCCAAACGATTAACTAAAGAAGGAAGGGAATTGGTGCTAAATTGCGGTAGATTCATACTGCAATTGCAGTACTGGACGAATGTAAAACGCAACGATTTCGGGTACAGATTCGGGTACAGACATCAGTTCGCCCTAATTTCGGTAAGCTACGCTAAATTACAGATGGGAACGGGTTTAGCTGGTTCGCTAGTTACGCTCACTTTCCCTTATTTATCATAGATTTACAGTGTTCTCCGAAGACTTAAAATCCGCAGACCTTTACCGGTCGTGGGGGTTCAAGTCCCCCTCCGGGCACCAATTTGGATCGGGGGCAGTCTCAGCGAGATCTGCTGCAACCCCGACGAAATAGCAGTCTTATCTTTTCCTTATAAGTTTCAGAGTGTACTAGAGGGAGAGTGAGGACCTGATTCACTTAAGCGAAGTGGGAATACCCGACCCAATCCCCTTGATTGCTATTTCGAGTCCAAGTCAAAACGGATATGGAAGTGGCGTCGCGAACCATGTACACGACGCTCCCCATGCATCGAAATGCCTGGTTCGTCACGCAACTTCTGCAGACATGCCTGATATCACCGCAATCTATGCCTATTTCGTCGCTATGAGCACGGCGACCTTCGAGATCGTAGTTCCGGATGAGGCCGAGATGTTGAGAAGACGGCAGGCCGTGCTGGATCGCGGTTTGCCATATCTGGTGGCGGAACTCGAGGGCTATATTGTGGGCTTTTGTTACGCATCGCAATTCCGTCCCCGCGAAGGTTATCGTTTTACGGTCGAAGACTCAATTTACGTGCGCCACGATTGTGTCGGCCACGGGGTCGGCAAGATACTCCTGGCTGAGCTGATCTCGGAATGCCAGGCGAAAGGCTGTCACTCTATGGTTGCCTGCATCTGCGGAGTGAATCCCTCCTCGGTGGCGCTCCATGCGTCGCTCGGATTTCAGCAGGTTGGTGTGCTGCCTGAAGCAGGATACAAATTCGGAGAATGGCTGCGCCTGTTGATGATGCAGCGTCCTCTGCAGAGAGATTAGCCACTTCTGTTCGCCGCGGAATATGGCTAAGCTCCTGGGCGATTCACACAACAGCGAGTTTGATCAGCAGCCCAAGCGGTGAACCTAATGAGCATTGAAGAATGTCCTTGCCTGATCATCTGTCAATAGTGATGCTGGTAAACGAGGTGGAGCATTGCCCAAGTCTATTGACTGGCCATATAGAAATCCCAAGCGCAATCGTCGCCGCATCTTTCTTATTGCCGTTGTTTTTGCGGGCATCGTCTTCGGCGGCCGGACTGCTCTGTCGTATTACGTAGACATGCTCTGGTTCCGGTCACTCGGCTACGGGGATGTGTTCTGGAAAACTCTGAGCCTTCAGTGGACGATCTTTACAGTCTTTGCAGTGGCGACGTTTCTCGTTCTGTATGGATCATTTGCGGCGCTTAAGAGGGCACATCTTCCTGATTTGCCGAACGGTCACACGATCGTCATCGGCGAACGATCGGTGACCCTGCCAGTCGAGCCTGTCCTGCGTCTTATTGCACTACTCGCATCGCTTGCCATTGCCGCTGCAACTGGCGCAAGTATGATGGGTGAGTGGCCGACGCTCGCGCTCTTCTGGTACGCGCCGCACGCCAATTCTGGTGTCATCGATCCGATCTTCGCCAAGCCGCTGAACTTCTTTCTGTTCACCCTGCCCGCGTGGCAGGTCGTCGTCGGCTGGCTGCTTACTCTCGCCGGGATTACCTGTCTACTTGCCGTTTTCTTCATTCTCATCACAGGCGGAGTTGGTGCACTATCCAGGGACCGCCGCACCTACTTCCGATTGCCTTGGCGCGGATTCTCTATCGCGTTTGCCTTCCTGCTGCTGATGCTCGCGATACGCGTGTATCTCGATAGGTTCGAGCGATTGTTCGATACTCACACGGTCTTCGGGGGTGTGACCTACACGGACGCGCACGTCACGCTTACTGGCCTGCTCTTCGTTTGCGCGGCGCTCGTTCTCGGCGCGGTGATCGCAACTGTCAACTCCGTGTCGGTGCAACGCGGACGCTGGCTTGTCGTGGCGGTCCTTCCTGCCGCGTGCTGTTTTATCGCTGTTCAGTTGGCCGGCTGGTATGTCAGCAGCTTTATCGTCAAGCCGAACGAACTGGTTCGCGAAAAACCTTATATCGCCCACAACATCGAGTTGACGCGGCAGGCCTATGGATTAGACAGGTTCTCCTTACGCGAGTTTCCCGCCGAGACGACCGTCGAGGCGACTGACCCGGCGAACAATCAGCCTACGCTTCAGAACATCCGGTTGTGGGATTGGCACGCACTCCAGGATACGCTGCGTCAGATCCAGGAAATCCGCACTTACTACGACTTTCCCGATATCGACATTGATCGATATGAAATCAACGGTACGATGCGCCAGGTGATGCTTGCCGTGCGCGAACTAAACGTCGACAAGCTCCCGGAGAGCAGCCGGAACTGGATCAACGAAAAGCTGATCTACACCCATGGCTACGGCATTACGATGAATCCCGTAAACGGGTTCACACCGGAAGGGCTCCCAAATCTGATACTGAGCAACATGCCGGTCCAGAGCACTGTACCCAGTCTCAGTGTGACGCGACCGGAAATCTATTTTGGCGAGCTTACCGATACCGACGTGTATGTTAAGACGCGGCAGAAGGAATTCAACTACCCGCAGGGCCAGAGCAACAACCTCACTTCGTACGAAGGCAACGGCGGCATTGTCATTGGCGGCTTTCTCCGTCGCATCATCCTCGCCTTCGACCGAGGCGATCTGGGAAAGTTGCCGTTCAGTGATGATGTGAACGCGGAGAGCCGGCTGCTGATGCGGCGCAACGTGCGTGATCGTGTATCGGCTCTTGCGCCTTTCCTCACCTACGACCCCGATCCATATATCGTGATCGGCGACGATGGCAGACTGTCCTGGGTCATGGATGCGTTCACGACATCGGATCGCTATCCGTACGCGAGCCATTACCCTCTGAATGACACCAACATTAATTACATGCGGAACAGCGTTAAGGTGGTCATCGACGCCTACGATGGGACGACAACGTTTTACGTGTTTGACACTCAGGACCCGGTCCTCGCAGCCTATCTCCGCATCTTTCCGAGCCTGTTCAAGGACGCTGCGGCGATGCCTCAGGGGCTCCGCAAACACATGCGCTATCCCGAGTTATTGCTCAAATTGCAGGCGGAAGTGTATGGGCTGTATCACATGACGGACACGGATGTGTTCTACAACCGTGAGGATCTGTGGACAGTCGCTACCGAGATCGGCATGGGCGAGGGTGGCGAGCAAACACCGCAGCCGATGCAGCCGAACTTCGTCCTGATGAAACTGCCGGACGAAACCGGCGTCGAGTTTGTAGAGATTCTGCCATTCACGCCAGCCAACCGGAACAATCTGATTGGCTGGATTGCAGGGCGCAGCGACGGCCCACACTACGGCACTTCCGTGGTCTACAACTTTCCGAAAACAAGACTGGTTGACGGCCCGCTCCAGATCGAGGCGCGAATCGATCAGAATGCGCAGCTTTCAGGACAATTGACATTGTGGAATCAGCAGGGTTCGCACGTACGACGTGGAACTCTGCTGGTGATTCCGACGGGGCGCGCGCTGTTGTATGCGGAGCCGATTTACCTGCAAGCAGAGCGAAGCCCCATGCCGGAATTACGTCTCGTCGTGCTCGCTCTTCAAGACCGTCTAGCCTACGGAACAACCTTCGAGACAGCGCTGGCCGCTCTTTTTGGCGGAGCAACCTCGTCACTTAGCTCGTCTGAGTCGTCGCGAGCAGCCCCGGCAACTGGCGGCGTGCTCCAACCCACAGGGGAGTTGAATGCACTTATTACAGAAGCTGCCAAAGACCTTGCCGATTACCAGCGGCTGACGGCGGAAGGCAAGCTTGGCGAGGCCGGGCAGAAGCTTGAAGAGTTGAAGCGCACAATCGATAAACTGAACACGCCCAAAAGATAGTTATAAGAACTAAGTCTTTGCCCAGGAAAGTGCCTGTGAAGTGCCGATATTAGTTCGAGGCGAAGTTGGCTGCAAGCAGCATTTGAGAATCGCTGTAAACGACCGTCTTGGCATCGAACCTGGGTGAGTTTCACAACTGGACGCGTAGCCGACTAGTCACGCACTGAAACCCTTTACACCAACCCGGCATATTGAAAGGGTCTGTTTCCGCTGCTCCTCCAGAAGTATGTGAGAATGATCACGCTTGCAACTGCAGCGTACGCGCACCACAGCGAAGTGAACGCATATCGCTTCACCGCCATCACGAGCAGCAGGATCCCCAGATTGGCAATTCCGAAGATCACCATGTCTTTCACTTTTGAGAACAAAAGCGATCCACATGTCGCGATGATGTAGAGGATCGCGACGAACGTATTGTTTGTGGCCGGATTGATATATACGATGCTGTTGCCTTTGACGAAAATCTGCGTTGGATAGGCAATCAAAGCCCACAGTGTAAAGAGAGTCGTTAAGCTTCCAATGACGAGGAAGGGCTGCATGCGCTGGCGGCTCTTTGCGTCCGGCTCAAACAACAGCACGCTGAGTGGTAGGAGAAATGGAAGAAGTCCCTGCGCATACAGGATGAATGCCGCGCCCATGTCGTGAGTGACCTTAGGGGACAGGATTCCATCGAGTCCGAGCCACACAAACCCTTCAATGAACTGATGAACGGCAAAGAGAGCTGGAAGGGATGCGAAAAGAAGTTCCCGCCGATGCTTCACCCGGGTCAAGGTCACGACACCCAATGTGCCCAGAATTCCGCTGCCAACAAAATTCATGGTGGCTGAAAAACACATGTCTGACCCATCCAATAGTGATCTCTCGATCTGCTTACCCTACAGCTAATCTAGCCTTTATAAGCAGAACAATCACGGCTGGCCGCAAGATATCCTGTATTTCTGCCGGCGCAAGGAGGCACTCACCATTCCCTCCTATGGATACACTCTAGCCCTTCTCAAGAAGGTAATGCCAGGTGATCGTAAAACTGACTGAAGTTGACATCGAAGCTCCTAAAAAAGTCTCCTTTTGAGCAAGTTCCGACGCCGCAACTGAGCTAACCGTGAACCCCGTATTTTATCCGGTACTGTGCAATGACAGTGGCACCTTGGGCGCACTTCAGCAGGAGGTTTAGGGATTCCAGAACTTGATGGTTTTGCAACGACTCCAATCTGCGAGGCCTCTACTGCTTAGCTGCCGTTGGACATGATCCGAAGGACCGTTTGTTCAACGTGATTTCTTCCCCATCGAATCCTGTGTCGTTGAATTCGGTCAATGAGACGGTTTCTGGATCGCGGTGGCTGTTGAGATTGGTTTCCCGAAATTGGGTGTTCCGTCAGAATTCCAGGTGAAGGGTTGAATCCGTGGTGAGCGGTGCTGCCCGCATCCTTGTTTCGATTCCGGGTTAGCGTGATAGATGATCCAGTCTTCCTTTCCGTCGAGTGACTGAAAGAATCCGTTGTGCCCCGGTCCGAAAACGTTCGCCTCGCGGTCCTGTTTAAAGAAAGCGTGATCAAACTTCGACCAGGATGCCGGATCCAGCAAGTTTGACCCGGACTTTGCCCTCACTACACCGAGTTCGTAGTAATCAGTCCAACAGGCGGAAGCCGAGTAGACGAGAAAAATGTCGTCGTTGTGCAGAAGTATCTCGGGGCCTTCGTTCACGTTTACATGCGGCATCTCGGGTCGGTCGAGCAAATCGCCAACATGTTCCCAGGGATATTTCGGATATGAGAGCAAGATGCGCTGTGAATCGATCGTCCAGGGGTTCTTCAGGTGAGCCAGATAAATGCGCTGCTCGCCGTCGCTATCCCCCTCCCATCCGGACCACAGAATATATTTTTCGCCCTTATCTTCAAACACCGAGGCATCGATAGCCCACTTGTCCGAGGCGTCGGCTACCTTGCCTTTGAAATTCCACTCACCTTCAAGCGGATCGGCGGCCGAGTTCTCTACAACGTAGATGCGATGCGACTCATTCGCCCCGGCATCTGCGGCGAAGTATATGTACCATTTACCGTCCAGAAGGTGTAACTCCGGTGCCCAAATCTCATGCGAGTAGGGTCCTGTTGGTGGTGGCGTCCACACCACTTTCTTTTCGGCATGGGCGAGATCCGTGATATCGCGTGTCTTCCACACGGTCAGGTTTTGGCCCGTCGTATTCATGTAATAGTAGAAACCGTTGTGCGTTATGACCCAGGGGTCAGGGCCGCTGGGTAACAGAGGGTTGTGGAAAGTGTCGGTTGTCGAGGGGACGCTTTGAGGCTTGCTTGTCGAAGGCGCAAACGAAATGGAAAGTGCGACGACTAGAACGGAAATGACATACGGTCTCATCGCAGTTTCGAGTCCTGACCTGTGAGCCTATGTAACTTCGAGCCTTTGCAGGGTATCAACATTATGTAGGAGTAACAACTCCGTGTTACTGCCACCTGCATAAGATTTCAAAGGCTACTGCGGTTGATATGGTTCTTTTGACAAGCGTATGGATTGATTCTTGTGTGCGTTCTCCGCATCGGCAAGTTGTACGGCAACGGCCAACTCTTTTTCGGAATCGTTTTTTCGTCCCAGTCTTGCCAGGGTCAGCCCATGATAATATCGCGCCGGCTGGAAGTCAGGCGCGAGTTGGACGGCTTTCTCAAGGTCACGCTCGGCTTCATCATACTTTTTTGCGTTGAAGGCAAGAATGCCGAGGCCGGTCCAGGCTCCAGCGTGCGCTGGACCATGCTCGATCGCCTGGTCGTAATACTGCTTTGCCTCTATGTCTTGTCCGGCGTTACGCGCGATCTCTCCGAGGCGGTAATAAGATTCGGACTGTTGCGGTGATAGTTTTATCGATTTCTGGAACTCGGCGCGGGCCTGATCCATGCGCTGCAGCATCTGCAGTAGCACTCCAAAGCCGAAATGCGCCGACGCATCATCGGGACGCTGAGCAAGGTAGGCCTGCCATGCTTCTTCTGAAGCTTGAGTCTGATTCAAGTCCATCTTCACTCGAGCAAGAGCGTAGAGAGTTTTTGGATTTCCGAGACGAAGCTGTTGCGCTTTTGTCAATGCTGCGTCAGCGTCGGCGGTGAGGTTCATGGCCTGTTCCTGAATCCCGGTATCAGTAAGTAGTTCCGCGTCGTCAGGAACCCAGTAATTCGCTCTCAGGAGGAACGCGAGCGCCAGGTCATTTTTGCCCGCTTGCTTGGCCTCCAGGGCCTCCTCAATTGCGGTCGTCACTTCACCTTTTGTCGCTGAATCGTCGTGCGGGTGCAGTTTCAGGATCTGCTCGTATGCGTCTAATTTCGCGCTCCGCGGAGCGGCGGAGCTGTCGCTCTGCGCAAACGATCCGCATATCGCGAGCAACGCGATCGAAGCGCAGCCAAAGCATATTGTCTTGCGCGGAAACACTGCTTCCCAGCATATTATGAGTGCGTGAAGTCTCACGCTTCTACCCATTCGCGTTCTCTTTGGAGCCTTCTATTCTTATCTGCCACATGCCTTTGCCTGGTGGTCTTTCCATCCATCTCTCTCGCACAAAGCACGCTCTACGCTCAGGGCCGAGCAGCCTTTGACAAGCAGCAATGGGAGGAAGCAGCCAGCCTGATGATTCAGGCAGAAACGGCTGTGCCGGAATCGACAGATGCTCTGCTCTTTGCCGGAAAATCTTTTCTGCATCTCGATCGGCTGCAGGAAGCAGATCGGGCTCTAACCAGCTTTACGCGGCGGCATCCGGATTCGGCAGAAGCGCTGTACACTCTGGGTCTTGTGCAGCAGTTGGAAGACAAACCTCGGGAATCGCTCGTTACCCTCACAAGGGCTGCAAAACTGCGGACGCCAACGTCGGATGAACTTCGCATTGTGGGGCTGAGTTATGTCCTGCTGAACGACTATCCCGATGCCATTCACTGGCTGGAAAAAGCGGTGGAGTTCGATCCAAACAATGCCAAGGCGTGGTACTCGCTGGGACGCTGCGATTACGCGCAAAGCCGGTTTCATGACGCCGAGAAAGCATTCGAGACGTCGCTCCGTCTGAACCCCGACAACATGAAGGCCGCGGAAAATCTTGGCCTGGTTTACAGCGCTGAGAACCGCCTTGCCGACGCCGATAAAAGCTTCCAGCAGTCCGTAGTCCTGGCGCGGAAGGACACCTCCACAGACGAATGGCCATATCTGGACTATGGCAGCTTCCTGCTCGATCAAGATCGCGCGAAGGAAGCAATCCCGCTGCTGGAGCAGGCCGTTGCCTTGAATGCAAAATGCGCGGCATGCCACGAGAAACTTGGGCGCGCTTTGAGCGCTTCCGGAAATTTGCAGGAGGGAATCAGGCAACTGGAGCAGGCAGTAGCGCTGGATGCGAAGGATCCTCATCTGCATTATGAACTTGGCCTCGCATACCGGAAAGCGGGTGAGCAGGAGCGCGCGAAAGACGAACTTGCGTTAAGCGAGAAACTTTATGGCACAAAGACCGCGGGAGAACCCAAATAGGAGCTGTGGTCGCGCTGAGTTTGTACAGCCGCACACCACAACGAAAACCATGGTTAGAATTGTCCAGTATTTTTTATCAGACTGTGAGGCAGATGATGCGGATTGTTCCAATAGGACTCATTGGGCTGCTTAGTCTATACGCTTCCATGAATACAGCCGCTCAGATCACGGTGAACCAGAGCATTCCGGCGACCGCAACCATCCAGGTGGACGCATCGCGCGCAGTTGGCAACGCGATACCGCGCACCATTTTCGGAAGCTTTCTGGAGCCGATCGGCAACTCTACCTACAACGGGCTGTGGGCAGAGATCCTGCAGAATCCCAGCCTTGAAGCGGGACTGTGGAGCGCTGGCAATGTCGGTCGGATGCTCCGCGAGGAGCCTGCGCTCACGCGCGCCTCTGAGCTTGATCTACCCCTTCCATGGGAGCCGCTTGATCCGAACCAGGGAAACCGCTACGAGCTTCGCTACGGAAACGCCGCCAACTCGTGGCGCTCCGTAGTGATTATGGGAGTTCCCGGTCAGCCGACCGGCATTCGGCAGAAGGTATACCTACCCATTCACAGAACACTTGAATATAAGGGCAGTCTGTATGCGCGCCATCTAAGCGGTCCCACCGGATTGGTCGTTTGCATCCGCCAGCGCGATGGAAGCGAGACGTTCGCATCGGCCCACATCGATGCCGCGTCCGGTTCATGGACAAAGTACACCTTTGACCTGCATCTCACCGACGGAAAGCTGCACCGCCTCGATCCTGCAGACTTTGTTGTGCAGGTTGAAGAGGATGAGAGAGTGGAAGTTGACCAGTTGTCTCTGATGCCGGCTGACGCACTCGATGGCCTCGACCCGGATGAGGTGGCAATGGCAAAGGCGATGGAGACTCCGTTGGTCCGCTTCGGCGGAAACTTCACCTCCGGCTATCACTGGCGTGATGGCATTGGCCCGCGTGACAAGCGCGTTAGCATGCTGAACGGATCCTGGGGCATCCCCGAATACAACACCTTCGGAACTGATGAATTCCTACACTTCTGCGATCTGATTGGAGCCGATCCTCAGGTCGCGCTTAATCTGGGAAGCGGCACGCCGGAGGAGGCCGCCGACTGGGTTCGCTATGTCAACGACCACTGGCACAAACACAGCGGATTGACATGGGAGTTGGGCAACGAGCTATGGGGCAGCTGGAATATTGGCTATCCCACGCTTGAGGAGCTCGCCGGGCGCACGTTGGCCTTCAGCAAGGCGGTGCGGGCGGTCGATCCGCAGGCCATAGTTATCGCGACCGGAGCCGACCCGGATAACTACACCAAGTGGAATGCTACTCAGCTGAGCAATCCAGCAAACACTTTCAACTATCTCTCCACTCATTTTGTCGTTACGAACACCGATACGCGCATGCCCCATGCAAGCACGGACTTCATTGCCCAGGCCGCATTTGCCCTGCCGATAGGTCTGGAGGAAAAGCTGAAAGAGATGCAACAGCAGATCGACTCATTTCCGGCATTTGCCGAAAAGGCGCACATCGCTTTCACCGAGTGGCTTTTTATTGGGAACCGCCCAGGTACGCCCAGCTTCAGGAACATGGGCGGGGCCATCGATGCGGCTGGCTTTTTCAACATGCTGATGCGCAACAGTGCGATCGTGCCCATCTCCGACATGACAGGGATCATGGAGTTTGCGGGGATATGGAAAGCGCGCAGTCAGGTCTTTGCTGCGCCCGCTTACTATGCATTCAGGATGTATTCAACCGCGCATGCCACGCGCCTGGTTAGCGTAGAGGCCCAGTCCGGCAGCTATTCCGTGCAACATGGAGTAGGCCGGATTTCAGACATCTCCAACGTGCCATATCTCGACGTTGTTGCCGCGCTGAACGATCAGGGCGATGCGCTTACGCTCTTTTGCGTCAATCGCAGTTTGGACACCGACATTCCGGCGACCATCAAGGTTGCTGGCTTTCATGCGGCCGAAACGGCTGAGATACAGACTCTGCGTGGGTCTGCTATCAGTGATGGGAATGACGAGGATAATCCCGAACAGGTCGTGCCGGAAAAGATCGGCGGCAGGCTGACGCATAACGGCCTCGAACATGTCTTTCCGCATGAAAGCGTGACTAGAATCGTGTTCAAACGCAGCCGGTGAGTTCCGTCGGTCCCGTTCCGGCAAGTGCACCGAATCGAGGGGGGTTCCTTGACATGCCGATGCGGCAAATGATATACCCCACAATTCGGTATAAAGTCGGAGATATTATGGTATCTGTTCGATCGCCGAATCCTTACCTATCAACCTGACTGAAAGCGGTTTCACATGAAAATGGGGCAGCTTTCACGATGATCAGAACAAGCAGTTGGACGATCCAGGGGCCCTGATCAAAGGGAAACGGTCCAAAACAAGTTCAACAGTAATTCATATTTTCAAAGCTCGTTATTACATCAATTAGACCTTTCACAAATCGATGATCGATTTGTGGCGCTGTTTGTTTTTCAGGAGATCATCATGAGACTTATCAAGAGTGCTTTGGGTTACGCCCTTCTGTCATCTCTGGGATGGGTGCTGTTGGTTCCTTCTACTCAGGCGCAGACAGTATTTGGCAGCATCGCCGGAACAATTACCGACTCCACCGGCGCGGTTGTCGCGGGTGCCAAAGTGCAGGCGGTCGACGAGAAATCCGGAACGACGCTGGAGACGGTTTCCACGTCAGCAGGAACGTACAGGCTGCCTCAGGTCCCCATCGGTACTTTTGACATCAACGTAACTGCACCCAGTTTCCAGCCGGAAAAGCTTACTGGAATCCAAGTTAACCTTCAGGTCGCCTCCGTAGTAAACGTTACCTTGAAGGTGGGAGCCGCAACCGAGAGTATTACGGTTGCTGCCGACGCTCCGCAGTTGCAGACGGAAAGCTCCGATATATCCGGGACGATCACGGCGGATCAATACCAGAAGCTACCTCTGGCTCTGGGCGGTGTCGGTGCCTTCCGTTCGCCTGAGGCATTTATCTTCTTGCTGCCTGGTAACACAGGCCCAGGCACAGCGAACAGTCCGAACGGCATTTTCTTTAGCAAGATCGCCGGCGGACAGGACTACGGCGCCGAGGTACTGATCGACGGCCTCAGCCAGCAACGCAGCGAGAATGGATCCTCGTTCGATGAGGAGGCTCCATCAGTGGATGCGCTCCAGCAGTTGACTGTAACTGAAGCCCTCCCCTCTGCCGAATACAACCGCACTACTGGCGGATTTGAAAACTTTGTCACTAAGAGTGGTGGCAGTCAGTTTCACGGTTACGCATTTGAAATTCTTCGCAATACGGCGCTCGATGCGAACCTGTGGTTCAACGGCGGCAACCGGGCTTTGCAGTGTTCAGGAGTTAACGACACCCCGGAATGCGCCTCTACCTTTGCGACGCCAGTCGATCGCAAGAATGACTACGGCGGCACCTTCAGCGGTCCGGTTTGGATCCCGAAAGTCTACAACGGGCGAGACAAGACCTTCTTCTTCTTTGCCTGGGAACAGTTGAAATACAGCCTGGGTGCGACCACTATCACTACGGTTCCGACAGCTCCGGAGTTGGCGGGAGATTTTTCGAATCCGGCACTATTCAACCCGTCGAACGTGGTAGGAACGAACCCGTGCGACGGAAGCCCCGTCTATCAGGGTCAGATATTTGACCCCTCTACAACGAGAACCGTAAACGGCGTGGAATGCCGCACTGCCTACCCAGGTAACAAGATCCCGGGAGGATTCTCCCCGGTAGCGCAGAGTCTGCTGGCCTATTTCCCGGCGGCCACCAACGGGGAGGTCTTCAATAATTTCTCTTACTCGAGCACCGCCCCGATCGAGAACACAACCTATACGGTGCGCATCGATACCAACATCACCCAGAAGCTGAAGCTTTGGAGCTCCTACAGCTCACGTGACAACAACCGCATCTCCGGAGCGCCCCAGTATCTGCCGTATCCGATCGACTACGCCACGTGGAAGCAGGACTTCGAAACACACTTCTGGCGCCTTGGACTGGATTACGCCATTTCGCCCAACCTGCTAAACCACTTCATCATTGGATCCAACCGCTCCAACAGCATCAACTTCGCCGTGCCCGCCCTCGAAGGCAAAAACTGGTTCCAGATTCTGGGGATCGGAAACGCTACGAGTAATAACTTCCCGGTGATCACCAACGGGGTGACCGCGCAGGAGGGCATGCCCAACAATGGCGACAACATCGACAATGGGCTAAGGCTGGTGGACAGCGTTTCGTGGCAGAAGGGCCCCCATAGCCTTACGTTCGGCACCGACATCCGATATCAACAGTATTCGCCGATCAACAACAATTCCCCGTCGATCAACTTTTGCGCGGCGCAGACCTCTGCGTATCAGGGGTCGAGCAACAACGGCAACGGATTGGCCAGCGAACTGCTGGGTCTTGCCTGCAACGGAGGCCAGAGCGTCTATGCCCATCAATCCCGCTGGATATCCTGGTACTATTCGGGATATGTGCAGGATGACTGGAAGATCTCCAGGAACCTGACCCTTAACCTGGGCCTGAACTACAGCGTCGACGTGCCCCGGCACGAGGCGATTAACAACACCTCCAACTTCAGCCCCACAGCCATCGACCCGGAGTACGGTGTTCCCGGCGCGCTGGTTTTTGGTACCGCCTGCAACGGATGCAACACGAAATGGGCGGACACCTACTTTAAAGACCTCGCTCCAAGGGTCGGCTTCGCATACACACCGCCATGGCTCAATGGAAAAACGGTGCTGCGCGGCGGCGCTGGAATTCTCTACGGCCCACTCCAATATGACGACTTTGGCGGGTCCATGAACGCCGGTTACAAATCGAGTCCCGTATTTCCGGCCAAGAATGGCTTCGATCCATCGTTTGTGATCGACGCAGGATATCCCGCCTTCCCGGCTCCTCCGAATCTCGACCCCGGCCAGTACAATGGCACCTACCTTCCCGGATCCTATATTGAGAAGGGCGCGGGACGTCCGGCCGCTGTTTACAACTACAACATGCAGGTGCAACAGGAGCTCGCGAAGGACCTGATCGCGAGCATCGGCTACGTCGGCAGCCAGGCACAGAATTTGCAAGCCAACAATCAGAACCTTAACAACATTCCTTACCCGGACATCGCGCTGGGCAAGCAACTCGGCCAGCAGTTGATGAACAACCCGTATGGAGTGGCTGTTCCGTTCGCAGGATACTTCAACCTGTGGGGCAATGGAGTGCAGATTCAGCAGGCGCTGCGCCCCTTCCCCCAGTACGATTTCATTGACTCGGGCTGCTGCCTGGAGGCCACAGGCCACTCCAGCTACAACGCCCTCCTTCTATCTCTGGCGCGGCGGTATCGCGATGGGCTAAGTCTTCAGGTCTCCTACACATGGTCGAAGAATCTCAACGACACTGACAGCGCTCTGCCAAACACCAATCCCGGTCAGCCGCAGGTCCAGAACCCCTCCAATCTGCATGAGGAGAAGGCGATCAGTGTTCAAGACATTACAAACACATTCGTGCTGAGCCCCTTCTACGAACTGCCTGTCGGGAGAAACAAGCCGTTCCTGAATCACGGACCGATCACCTACATTCTGGGCGGCTGGCAGGTAGGAGCCATCCTGCGTTACCAGGATGGTCAGCCTATGGCTTTCTGCTGCACCGCTGGAATTCCCGGATGGCAGAACTCCACCCGCTATAATCTTGTTCCCAACGTTCCCATCAAGAGTGCGGTCTACCGACGAGGCTGGAAGAACATCAATCCGTTTAATACCTCCAACGGAAGCGACCCGACTGCGAACAGCTTCTTCAACGGCTCCGACACTAACTCTGCACAGGCGTATCACAATGGAACCGCAGCGCCCGCCTTCATCGACCAGGTGGCTGCGGTAAACGCGTCGCCGAACAATCTACCGTACACTCTTGGGAATACACCACGGGTAACCAATATACGCATGCCAGCCTGGATGAACGAGGATTTCAGTGTCATCAAGAGCACCCCGATCCACGAGAACGTAGCGTTCGAGCTGAAGTTCGAGTTCCTTAACGCCTTCAACCGACACCTATTCGGCTCTCCGGACAGCAATCCAGCTGACTACACATTTGGCATACCAACTTACCAGGCGAACTCTCCACGCGCGATTCAAGTGACCGGCAGACTCAGCTTCTAGCCAGTTGGCCTCCCAACGGGAGCGTACGTCTGCTCCCCACTTTTTTCCCAGATATCTGCCGTTGTCAGCTTGATGCAATCGCGCAATTTGACAAGGCTGGTCGGCTCTTCTAGCGTGGCCCTAGTTCTATGCGGTTTGCGATTCATCAACATCGCTGGCGGCTTGCCTGGACTTTGATTTTTGCGGGGACCTCGCTGTGCCAATCAGCGCCAGATCAGCTGCAGTCGCTTTTCCGGGAAGGCGCGGAGCAGATGCACGTGGGGAATACCTCTGCAGCGGAAGCAGCGTTTCGGAGAGCCACGGAACTGGACCCGTCGTTTGCCCCGGCCCATCTCGATCTCGGCCTCGCTGAATTGAAACAAGGCAAGCTTCCCGAAGCAATCGCTTCAATCAGGAAATCGCTTGAGCTCGACCCCTCTTCGCCTGGAGCCCACCTGTTTCTTGGTATTGCGGAGTATCAAAGCAATGATGCAGAGCGAGCGCTCGTCGATTTACGCCAGGAGCTTAAACAAGACCCGAAGAATGTCCAAGCATTAACGTGGCTTGGAATTGTCGAATTGAACAGTGATCATCCCGAATCGGCCTGCGAGCCGCTCGACCGCGCAGCTGAGCTCGCGCCAACAGACGAGAACGTCCTCGACTACCGTGTCCAGGCGCATCTGGCGGCCGCCAAACAAAGCTATAGCGCTCTCTATAAGCTCGACCCCGCCTCGTGGCGCCTCCACCAGCTGAACGCAGCCATCGACGCTCAGGCACAGGACCACAAGGGCGCCATTGAGGAGTACCAACTGGCCATCAAGCTCGCTCCAAAAGAGGCCGAGTTATACGAAGGCATGGGTTGGGAATATCGAAAGCTGGGCCAGACCGACCAGGCCGTAAAGGCCTTTACTGAGGAATTGAGGCTGACGCCCGGGAATCCAATTGCGATGTACAACCTTGGCAGCGCCGAGGTCGACAGCGGACAGGAGCGAGCGGCACTTCCATTGCTTCAAGAGGTCGTCAGAAATTACAACCACCCCACCGGAGCGGATTATTACCTCGGCCGCGCATTGGTCGCGGAAGGCAGGAATGAAGAAGCGGTAAAGGAATTCCAACGTGCAACCGCAATTGCCGGTGAAATGCAGCGACGCTCCTGGTACGAACTCTCCCAGCTGTACAGGCACATGGGTAAGACAGTCGAAGCGCACGCTGCTGTCCTGAAATATCAGGAATTGAAGGAAGAGGCGGACCGGGCAAATGCGAGGGAGGTAGAGGACTGGCGCAAGCTGAATGCGGCAAATGCGGGTGCTATCGGCGGCAATACGCAAAACTAGATAGCTCGCAAATTGCTGACGGGCAATCGGAACCACTACTCCCGTTCCTATCCGTTTTTGTTTTGGTGCCGGACTGCCTGAGCTCGCCAGGGTGTAATCCATCGTTGGCTGTGACGTAAGGGACGATCACAATATCTTCGATTGGCCTCTGAGTTTTTCGAGACCGCTTATTATGGCTCCTTCGAACCGCCACCATCAGATTCGCACTTGCTTAAATCGCTTCATTTGCCTGAGAAATACAAATCCATGTTCGGTTTGCTTTTTACATCTCGATGAATTCCAGCTGTGATGTGCGAGACCGCAGACAAAGGACTGATGCCCGATCAGACAACGCCAAATCCGTTCACTCGCGAGATTCAGCGTGCCGGCAGCACTGCTGTCGTGCGATTGATTATGCGCAGGGAATGCAACACGCCGGATTCTGAGGGACGAGAATGTGCGAGGTTGGGGGGAAAAGGCCAGATTCTATAAAGGTCCATCAGAATGGGATGTCGTTTCGCAAACAATATAAATTGGAGCCGATCCGGCGAGATAGCGAACCACACAGGCAATCGAAGAGAGACAACTGGAGGTGCCATAAATTATGGCACCACAGGATGGAGGAAGCCACTGCAAAAGGTCGATTAGCCGATCTGGCTCTATATATAGAATATGGGACTCAGGAAAGGGGATTGGCTTCGCCTCGGTCTTCCTCCGGAGGGCGATGAGAATCAAGTTTTCCGACCGGCCAGATAAGGCTTTGAACTCCCTCATGGATATCCACTTAATTTGCCGCTTGCCGAGAAAATGACCCTGTTTGACGGTGGAATCCAAAAATGAGATCGCGGGTAGGGCAGCCCCACCCAACACTTTGGCTCTCTCCTCCCGCACAACGAAGCAAATTGTGTAGACGAAACCCAGCACGGGCAAAAGACTTAAGAACGAAAGAAGCGGCATGCTGAACCCCACTTCAGAATAGTGCCGGATCGTGCCGGCTTGCCGTTCTGAATGCAAGCAGGGGACAAAGCCGAATCGAATCCGCACTTATTTTCTCTAATATTTGCCACAACAGCAAGGCTTCACCCGCAAGAGCATTTTAAGCAGTTTTCACTCGCCGGAAATGTGCATTTCACAGCTCTTCCACCCCAGATCACAATTGGTCTTGGTATCATTTCGACACGAAGTGATTGCAACTATTACCCCTGTTCAATCGTCCTAGAAACTACGCCAAATATTGGCTGCATAAGAATTTGCGAACAGCCCCGTGGTCCCTCTGGGTCTTCTGTGACAACGGGCACTTAATCAACAGCCTTAGAGTTCCAAGAAAATAGCGCCCGCTAAGGAAGCTGTGACCAAAGGTACGACAAAACAAGATGGATCAAAATTTGCCCGAGCCCATTCCACCCGATCATCAGCTACCGAGCTCCTCTTCAGGTGACGCTGCGAAGTCCCGCCGCAAGCGGCGCCAATGGCTTTGGATTCTGCTGCTGTTAGTGTTTGCCATCATTCTTTACGTCATTTTGCGACATCATGACGATACCGCCAAAACCGCGGCCGCAGCCGGCGCGGGTCGCCGCGGGTTTGGTGGTCCAGTGACACTGACCGTTGCCACAGCTCAGAAGGGCGATATCGGGGTCTATCGCGACGCCATCGGCACCGTAACGCCCGTTTATACCGCCTCCATTTACAACCAGGTGACCGGTGTTGTTACAGAGGTGCATTACCGCGAAGGTCAAACCGTACAGAAAGGCGATCCTCTGGTGGACATAGACCCGCGCCAATACCAGGCGCAGGTCGAGTCGGCAGAGGGCGCGTTAGCACGTGACACCAACCTCCTGGCGCAGGCCAAAATGGATTTAGACCGCTACCAGAAGGCCTGGGAACGCAAGGCGATTGCGAAGCAGCAGTTCGATGATCAGGAAAAGATTGTTGCTCAAAACGAGGGTCTGGTCAAAGCCGATCAGGGAACGCTCGATTTCGACAAGGTGCAGCTTTCCTACTGCCATATCGTTGCGCCTTTCACCGGACGCGTCGGTTTGCGCCTCGTCGATCCTGGCAATCTCGTGCAGTCGAGTGGCAGTACCGTATTGGCCGTTATCACTCAGGTTCAACCCATCACAGTGGTTTTCACGCTGGCCCAGGATTATCTTTCCGACGTTTTTGCGCAGAAGGGCCGGGGTGTTGGTCTTAACGTCGATGCCTTCGATCGGGAGCAGACAAAGAAGCTTGCCTCCGGAAAGTTGCTGGCTCTGGACAATCAGATCGATACCACGACAGGCACTGTGAAGCTCCGTGCAATCTTTGATAACCGAAACCAAGCCCTGTTTCCCAACCAGTTCGTGAATACACGCCTGCTCGTCACAACTGAGCATGGAGTGACGTTGATTCCGTCGTCCTCGATCCAACACAACGGTCAGGTATCGTTTGTCTACGTCATCGCCAACGGTGTCGCCAAGGTCAAGAACGTTGAGGCAGGCGTTTCCGATCACGGAGTCACCGCGGTTGAAGGCATCAATCCCGGCGATCAATTGGCAACCAGCAGCTTTGAGAAACTTCAGGACGGCTCAAAGGTCAACATCTCGAAACAACCGCTGCCGCAGGATACAACCGAGAGCAATGCACCGTGAATCCGTCTCGACCATTTATTGAGCGGCCAGTCGCCACGGCCCTGCTGATGGCGGCGATTCTCCTTGTAGGCCTTGTTGCGTTCACGCAATTGCCTGTCTCAGCGCTGCCGGAGGTTGATTATCCCACGATCCAGGTGCTGACCTTTTACCCGGGCGCCAGCCCGCAGGTGATGGCGACTACCGTAACTGCTCCACTGGAGCGCCAGTTCGGCGAATTGCAAGGATTGAGTCAGATGACCTCCACCAGTTCCGGAGGCAGCTCGATCATCGTTCTGCAATTCAATCTCTCGCTCAATATTGATGTCGCAGAAGAAGAAGTTCAGTCCGCCATCAACGCGGCGCAAAGTCTGTTGCCGTCCGTGCTGCCGGCGCCTCCGGTTTACAGCAAGACCAATCCGGCGGATGCTCCTGTTCTCACGCTGGCGATCACGTCAAAGTCGATACCCCTGCCTCAGGTCGAAGATTATGTTGACACGCGCCTTGCGCCGAAAATTTCCCAGCTCAGTGGGGTCGGCCTGGTCAGCATCAGCGGCGGACAAAAGCCGGCTGTGCGCATCCAGGTCAATCCGGGACAACTGGCCGCGCACGCCATCAACTTAGAGGATGTGCGCACTGCGCTGACTCAAACCAGCGTGAATGCGGCGAAAGGTAATTTCGACGGCCCGCGGCAGGATTACCAAATTGATGCAAACGATCAGCTCGAAACCAGTGACGATTACAAAAATGTCGTTATCGCGTTTCGCAACGGAGCGCCTGTCTTTCTGAAAGACGTGGCCTCGATCGTGAATGGGGTTGAAAACAACAAACAGGCCGCGTGGATGAACGAGACGCCGGCGGTCATTCTGAATGTGCAACGCCAACCGGGCGCGAATACGATCACGGTCGTCAAAAGCATCAAGAAGCTTCTTCCTCAGCTCCAGGCCAATCTGCCGGCTGGCATTGACGTCACCACGCTCACAGATCTGACGGTGCCGATCCAGGCCTCGGTCGACGATGTTGAATTTGAATTGATGCTGACCATCGCGCTTGTCGTGATGGTGATCTTCCTCTTCCTGCGTAGTCTTTCTGCGACGATCATTCCCAGCGTCGCCGTACCGCTCTCGCTTGTCGGCACATTTGGCGCGATGTATGTGCTGGGCTACAGCCTCGACAACTTATCGCTCATGGCTCTTACCATCTCCACGGGCTTCGTCGTGGATGATGCCATCGTCATGATTGAGAACATCTCGCGCTATCTCGAAGAGGGCGATTCGCCAATGGAGGCGTCGCTCAAGGGCGCAGGGCAAATCGGCTTTACCATTGTGTCTCTTACGGTCTCGCTCATCGCTGTGCTGATCCCTTTGCTCTTTATGGGCGATGTTGTCGGGCGGCTGTTTCGTGAATTTGCTGTGACCCTGGCCGTTACGATCATTATTTCGGCCGTTGTTTCACTCACGCTGACGCCCGTGATGTGTTCGCGTATTCTGCGCCACAATCCAGAGGCACAGCAGGGAAGGTTCTATCGCGCGTCTGAGAGAGCTTTCGAGGCGATGATTGCCTTTTACGGGAGAACTCTCAAAACGGTTCTGAAGTATCAGACGACCACGCTTTTCGTCGCTCTCGCGACCCTGATCCTCACCATCCTGCTCTACATTGCCATTCCGAAAGGATTTTTCCCGGTACAGGACACGGGCGTCATCCAGGGCATCTCGCAGGCGTCGCAGTCGATATCGTTTCAGGCCATGTCGGAACAGCAGCAGCAGCTGGCTAAAATCATCCTCGAAGATCCGGCCGTGCAAAGTCTGTCATCTTTTATCGGCGCGGATGGAACGAACACCACGCTCAACAGCGGCCGCTTCTCCATCAACCTTAAGCCGCTTGATCAGAGAGATGGGAGCGCCTCCGACATTATTCGCAGGCTGCAAAAAAGCCTCAGCGACATCCACGGCGTGAAGCTGTATATGCAGCCGGTGCAGAATATCACCGTCGATGACCGCGTCAGTCGGACTCAATACCAGTACACGATCGAAGATCCTGACATCAATGAGCTCAACGACTGGGCCAATCGCTTTGTCGCCAAGCTGCAGAAGCTACCCCAGCTCGAAGATGTCGCCACGGACCAGCAAACCGGAGCGAGCGCAGTCTCGCTCGTGATCGACCGCGTCACGTCATCGCGATTGGGCATTGCTCCCTCCACGATTGACAACACACTTTACGACGCCTACGGCCAGCGCCAGATCAGCACGATGTACACGCAGTTGAACCAGTACCACGTGATCCTTGAGGCGCAACCAGCGTTCCAGCAACACCCGGCTCAGCTCAACAACATTTATGTGCAGTCTGGAGCATCCTCAGGAACGAGTGGCCCTGGCGCGTCGACTTCGTTTGCTTCTTCCGCGTCTGTTTCTGCCGGTTCGAACGCGACCACGACATCCGTTCTCTATACGCCTTCCGCGAATACGCTCACTCCGCCGACAAAGAT
>Ga0209139_10000034_pt1 | contig 34229 bp, 27 predicted proteins | sample BogFormECP14_OM3_FD_188246 | JGI IMG/M metagenome (GOLD analysis project Ga0209139, IMG submission 188246) | Bog forest soil microbial communities from Calvert Island, British Columbia, Canada - ECP14_OM3 (SPAdes) (version 2) | ecosystem: Environmental > Aquatic > Freshwater > Wetlands > Bog ...
GGTTGCCGTGTCGGCGGTGGATTCGATTGGCGCGGGCGATAGCTTTAATGCCGGATTTCTTTCCGGGTGGCTTCGTGGATTGCCATTGGAAGACTGCGCGAGGGCTGGAAACATTGCCGGGGCCTTGTCGACGCAGCGTCCAGGCGGGACGGAAGCGTTTCGCGATCGCGAATTTACCGAGCGGTTTTTGAAGCAGCACAATTTTCCAGTAACACGGTAGAGAATGAACTTCGCAACCATCGATTGGGTCATTGTCATGGTTTACCTGGCCGTCTCCATGCTGATCGGGCTGCTGGGGCGTAAGTACGTCGGGAACACGGCGCATTTTCTGGTTGCGGGCAGAGAGCTTGGGACGTATATCGGGATCGCGACGCTGGCCGCTACTGAAATTGGCACGATCACCTTCATGTACAACAGCGAGCTAGGCTATCGTTACGGCTTCGCTGCATTCTCGGCGGCGCTGATTTCCGGCATTGCGATGATCTTTGTCGGCCGCACCGGCTTTGTGATTCGCAGGCTGCGGGAGCTGCGACTGATGACGGTTCCCGAGTATTTTGAAGTGAAGTACAGCCGCGGGCTGCGCATTGTAACTGGGTTTCTGGTTGCGCTGGGCGGCATTTTGAATATGGGCGTCTTCCTCAAGATTGAAGGGGAATTTCTTACGGTGATCAGCGGGCTGAACCAGAAATATTTGGTTGCCACGATGATTGCGATTCTGCTGCTGGAACTGATCTACACGACAGTCGGCGGGATGATCTCGATTGTGATTACGGATTACCTCCAATACGTGCTGCTTTCAATTGCAACCATCATTATTACAATTTATGCCGTTCATTTTGCCGGATGGCATACGATGGTCGCAAAGGTGACGAGCGTGATGGGTTCGAGCGGATTCAATCCCATTACCGCGCCTAAGTTTGGGTTCAGCTTTCTTGTCTGGCAGCTGCTGCTTTGGCTTTCGATTCATACCTGTTGGCAGACGACGGCCATGCGGATGTTTTCGACGAAGAGCCCGGAAGTTTCAAAGCGCGTGATGACGTGGACAGGATTTATCTTTCTGGGGCGAGGGATGCTTCCTATGCTTTGGGGGATTGCGGCGCTTACGCTGCTGGGGCACGGCGCGCTGGTTGCGGGGATCCCACAGCCGGTGGTGCACGGACAGACGCTGGCGCCGATTGATGCCATGCCGGCGATGCTTTCGATGTTGCTGGGGCCGGGGATTCGCGGGATTGTTGTGGCTGGGATGCTTGCCGCGACGATGTCGGTGAATAGTTCGTACTTGCTTGGCTGGAGCGCGGTGATTTCGCAGGACATTATTGCTCCGGTGAGGAAGCAGATGGGGCGGCCTCCGGTTCGCGATGCGACGCAGCTGCTGATCAATCGAATTTGTAATCTTGCCGTCGGGGTGTTTTTGATTTTCTGGGGGCTGCTCTATACGCCGCCGGGCGCGGTCTATCTCTACCTGAACATTACGGGAACGATTTTTCTCGCCGGCGCTTTTATCTGCGTGATTGGCGGGCTCTACTGGAAGCGCGCTAACACTACTGGCGGCTATTGCGCGATGCTTATGGGCGCGGCTGGCGCGATTGTTCCGTTTTTCTTCCTGCATAAGAGCGAGAGTTTTGCCGGGTTTGCGGCTTTTGGATTGTCGGCGGTGGGATTGCTGATCGGGTCGCTGCTGGGGAAGAAAGACGCAAATCCCCTTATGCCTGAGCTTGCGGTGCAGAGGGGGGATTCGTCATGAACGGATGGATGTATTTCTGGGCGGCGTGGCTGGTGATTTCTGGAGTGGCGTTTGCCGTTATTACTTTGGTCGTGGCGGTGAAGGGTTTTCGCGATCTGCGGGCCATGTTTGTCGGCCTGAGCGCCAAGAGACAGGTTGAGCATGACTGATCAGGACAAGTTTGCGGCCATGGTTTCGGCGAAGGTGGAGGTGGATTTGCCGCTGGGCGATTTTCAGCCGAAGTCGATGGTTGTCGCCGAAGAGCATCATCTGGAGCGGGCGCGGTTTCCTGTCATCGACTACCACAACCATCTGGACTCGCTGGAGCCTCGCGATGTTTTGCGCGTGATGGATGCGTGCGGGATAGAGAAGATCGTGAACATCACGATGAAGACCGGCGATGAGGCTCTGCGGATGATCGACAAGTTTCACGCGGCTGATACGCAGCGTTTTGCGACTATCGGATGGATGGACTGGTCGGATGTGACTGAGCCGGACTTCGTCTCGCGAACATTGCAGCGGCTGGAGGCGCTGGTGGAGCGCGGGGCGGTGGGAATCAAGTTCTGGAAAGATCTTGGGCTGAGTGTACGTGATGCTCAAGGCGAATTGCTTCGTGTAGATGACGGGCGGCTGGCTCCGATCTTTGACAAGGCGGCAGAATTGGGGATTCCGGTGATGTTTCACACTGCTGATCCGGAGGCGTTCTTTCTGCCGATTGATGCGCAGAACGAGCGGTATGAGGAACTGGCGGCGCATCCGGACTGGGGATTTTACGGGGCGCAGTATTCAAAGCAGGAATTGCTCGACCAGCGCGACCGCGTGATCGCGCGGCATCCCAAGACGACATTTGTAGCAGCACATGTGGCGGAGAGTGGTGAGAATCTTGCTCTCGCCTTCAAACTGCTTGAGACTTATCCGAATGTCTCGATCGACATCAGTGCGCGCGCTTCGGAGCTGGGGCGTCAGCCATATAAAGCTCGGGAACTGTTTCTGAAATTCCCGGACCGCATTTTGTTTGGGTCGGATTTGCTGCCTGAAGAGTCGATGTACCGGCTCTATTTCCGTTTTCTGGAAACGGCGGATGAATACTTTGAGTATCCGTCGCATGCTTCACGGCAGGGTCGCTGGAATATCTATGGACTGCACCTGCCGGACGATGTGTTGCGCAAGGTGTATCGCGAGAATGCGCTGCGGCTTCTTCCGTCCTAGGTTTCTGTTCCTATCGCAACAACAAAATACTGTGCAGGCTCCTGGCCGGTATTGTGGACTCCGTGTTCTTCGCCGGAGTGGACGAAGGCGGCTGATCCCGGGCCCAGCGTTGTGCTCTTTCCGGCGATGGTGACTTCTATTGTTCCCTTGGATAGAAGGAAGAGTTCTTCGTGAACATGATGATGCGGAGGGTGGGGCATTGCGCCGGGCGCGAGGACGGTTTCGTGTACTTCCAAATGCGTTCCGGAATGTGTGATGCCGTTGAGAATGGGACGCGCGGTATTGCCGCCATTCGTGTGCGCAGTCATCTGGTCGAAGGGCAAGGCAAACGATGGAATTGGCTGATTGTTTGTTTCCTGTGCGAGTGAATCGCCTGCCAGAGCGCTAATGATGAAGGGTAGAGTCTGGCATAATCCGCGCCGCGATACATACATGTTTCGTCCTCCTTGAGGGTCCTTGAACAAGCTAGCACTGGAGGCGGAAATGCGGAAGGTGTTGCGGTCGGCATAGAATACGATGCAGGCGGAGTGATGTATCTGGAAGCGGACGTCAGAGACCAGCAGGACGAGATTGCCACGGCATTTCGCGATGTACGGGCGGAATCAGGCCGCACGTTACTGGAACTGGTGGATGCGGGGCCGGTGCTGCTGGTTTTTCTACGGCATTTCGGATGCTCGTTCTGCAGGCAGGCGATCGATGACGTTTCGCAGATCCGTGGTGCGTTGACTGACCGGGGAGTACGGCCGGTTTTTGTGCACCTTGGAACGCCTGAGAGGGCAAAGCCCTATTTCGATTACTACGGGCTTTCCGGTGTGGAGCGCATCAGCAATCCTGATGGTTCGTTTTATCGCAATCCGGTCTTTGAACTGAGGCGTGTGTCGCTGGCGCGGATTATTTTTCAGCCCGCAGTGTGGAAAGGCTGGCTGCAGAATGCGATGATCAAACACGGCATTGGCTTGATTCGTGAAGATGCTTCGCAGATGCCCGGCGTCTTCTTTCTGCGAGACCGGACAATTGTGCGCTCGTTCCGGCATCGCACGATTGCGGACCGTCCTGACTATTTACGTCTGGTTGCCTGACACTCATTCCCGATTTCCGATAGACTTTGCTTTCGACGATGAACCTTTCTGAGATTCAATCCGCTCTCCGCGATCTGAAGCTGGACGCCTGGCTCTTTTACGATCATCACCACCGTGATCCTATCGGTGAACATATCCTCAAGCTTGACCCGCATGCGCATATTACCCGCCGCTGGTACTACGTGATTCCGGCGCAGGGGGAGCCGCATAAGCTGGTGCATCGCATCGAGCAGGCGCGCCTCGATTCGCTGCCGGGAGTGAAGACGCAGTACTCGTCATGGCAGGAACTGCAGGGCGGCCTCGACGCAATGCTTGCGCCTTACCACCGCATTGCGATGCAGTATTCTCCGCGGAACGCGATCATGTATGTCTCCATGGTGGACGCGGGGACGGTGGAGCTGCTGCGCGAGATGGGGAAGACGATTGTGAGCTCGGCTGATCTGGTGAGCCAGTTTGAGGCGGTTCTTTCTGAAGAGCAGATTGCCAGCCATTACGAGGCGCAGCAGGCGCTGGATGAGATTCTGGCCGAGGGATTTCGCGCGATTGATCGCAGACTGAAGACCGGCATCACCGAATACGAGATGATGACATGGTTTCAGCAGGCGATCGAGCGGGCCGGGATGGTGACGGAGAACGGTCCGAATGTTTCGGTCAATGAGAATTCTTCGGATTCACACTATGAGCCGACGGCTGCGCGTTCGCGCAGGATTCAGACCGGCGATTTTCTGTTGATTGATATCTGGGCCCGCAAGAACCGCCCGGGAACATGCTGGTATGACATTACCTGGACAGGGGTTGTGGGTCGTGAACCTTCGGAGCGTGAGAATCAGGTCTTTGAGACGGTGAAAAATGCGCGGGATGCGGCGATCCTTGTTGTACAGGATGCCTTCACACACAAAAAGCCGATTGCCGGATGGCAGGCTGATGATGCCGCGCGCAATGTTATTCGCGAGGCGGGGTTTGCGCCTTATTTTACGCATCGCACCGGGCACAACATCGGCACGGAACTGCACGGAGGCGGAGCACATCTCGACAACCTGGAAACGCATGATGAGCGTCGGATTCTTCCTTTTACCTGCTTCTCAGTGGAGCCGGGGATTTATCTTCCGGAGTTTGGCATTCGCAGTGAGATCAACATGATGACTTCGCGGGACAAAGCCGAGGTAACGGGGCGCATTCAGCAGGAGTTGGTGCGGATTTGAATCCTGGCTTGGTGAGATTTTTGGTTCCCACCTTTTGCTTCGGATGGGGCACCGCATTCTTGCTGATGCGGAGAGAAGGGACGGGCGTCGCCTTCATCAACAGCATCAGAATATTCAGGTGCGGCGGAATTCTTATATTATCTGGTTTGTCGGCGCGGTTGTCTGGTGGATCGATGCTGCGTTGCATCTGCATGCTGGTTCCCGCGACCATGCGCTGCTGGCAATTGCGGTTTCTCTTCTCTTCCTTGCTGCGGGTGTAGTTTTTCGCAGGCAGGCTTTGCGAAAGTGATCGGGCTTTAACGTGGGATTTCTTCTACAACGACCTCATAAATGGCAACCCGCTGATCGAAACGGGATAGCAGCTTCCGTCCGGTCTCGGGAATGATGATGTAGCCGAATTCTTCTCCGGCGGCGGCCCGTACCGATTCGAGAGAGTCGAAGTGCGTCAGCGCGACGAATTCCACTTCCTGAAACAGGTCGCGGCGCAGGAGTTTACCGCCGAGGAATCCACGGACTTCGTGGAGTTTTGGAAATACCTCGAGGCGTATGAATGATTCGTACGCATCAGCGTTTTCCGGGGTGGTGTAGCCCTGCCACAGACGTGTAATCATGCTTACTTCTCCGGTGAGAAGGATGATAGAGATGGGCCTATGGGGGAGGGCGCCAGAGATCTTGCGATCTCTGGCTTGATACGTTAAACAGCGGAACTGGCGAGCGCGCTCGATGTCAGCTGCTCGGTTTCAACCAGCGAAACGCACTCTTCCAGAATGTCGAGCGCAATCGCGGCTTCGTGTTCATTTGCGATCAAAGGCGGTGCGAGGCGGATGGAAGTTTCGCCGCAACCGAGGATCAGCAGGCCGCGCTCGAAAGCCATCTCGACAATGCGGTCGCGCCATTGCCCGGCAACTTCGCGTGTGGTCTGGTCCTTGACGATCTCGATGCCGATCATCAGGCCGCGTCCGCGCACTTCTCCGACAACGGGATGCCTGGCCGGCCATTGGCGCAGGCGGCTGAACATCTGCTCGCCGAGGCTGGCTGCATTGGCAATGCCTTCGCGCTCAAGGATGTCCATGGTAGCGAGCGCTGCGGCGATGGAGACAGGATTTCCGCCAAAAGTGGAGGCGTGCGAGCCGGGTTTCCAGTCCATGATCTCAGCGCGCGTCATGCAGATGCCGAGCGGCATGCCGGAGGCGATGCCCTTGGCCATGCAGACGATGTCGGGCTCAACGCCGGAATGCTCGATGGCCCACCACTTGCCGGTGCGTCCTGCTCCAGACTGCACCTCGTCGGCGACGAGCAGAATGCCGTACTTGTCGCAGATGCGGCGCAGTTCTTGCAGGAAAATCGTCGGCGCAACGACATAGCCGCCTTCACCCTGGATCGGCTCGACGAAGATGGCTGCTACTTCCTCGGGCGCAAGTGTCGTCTTGAAGAGCTTCTCTTCGATGTAGCGAGCGCAACCCAACGCGAACTTTTCTTCCTCCAGTGGGCCTCCGCTACAACCGCGATAAGCATATGGGTAACGCACGTGCGTGACACCGGGGACGAGTGGCGAGAAGCGGCGGCGCTGCTGCGGTTTCGATGCGGTGAGCGACAAGGCGCCCATGGTGCGTCCGTGAAACGCACCGAAGAAGGCGATGACGTGCTGACGCTGGGTGTGGTAGCGGGCAATCTTCAGGGCGCATTCAACGGCCTCCGCGCCCGAGTTGCCGTAGTAAAAACGATGGGGCCCGGGCATAGGAGCCACGGCCGAGAGGCGTTCAGCCAGCGTGACCAGGGACTCGTAGTAGAAGTCGGTGCCGGAAATGTGGATTAATTCAGCGGCCTGCTTCTGGATGGCGGCAACTACTTCCGGATGGCAATGTCCGGTCGAGGTGACGGCGATTCCAGCGGCAAAATCCAAAAATTCGTTGCCATCTACGTCTTCAACACGCAGACCGCGGCCGCGCTTTGCAACCATCGGATAGGAACGCGTGTAACTGGGCGAAATGAGGCGGTCATCGTCTTCGACGATGCGTTGTGCGTTCGGTCCGGGCAGGGGGCCGTTGAGTTTCGGTCCAAATTTGCTAAGAATCTCATTCGACTGCATGGGGTTCTCCTTGTAGGGCCTTGGTTTAGGCTTCAGCCTTGTTTTCGTTTCCTAAGAACGCCGCATTTATGAGGCGATTCGGCTGCTTTCGGGAGGAGTCTTCTTCCGGCGATGACACTGACGTGGCTGGCGGCTTGTTTTCCGTACCGAGTGCGCAGTCGAGCGTCACGGACAGCGGCGACTAGTCGCTGCCGAAGAGGCTAGGTCGCGTCCGGGTAGGCAGAACGCGGAGATGCTTGCGGGGAGCAATGGCGCGCGCGAAGGCCTGGCTCCAGCGTTTGGGGCTGAAGGCGGGGGTGACAACGGCGATGTGCCTGTCTGTGCGCATGTTGTCCCTGTGTGAGCTGAGGATAGCATGTGGATGGATACGGCGGATAGCGGAAATGGGCACTTCGCTCAGGTGATATGACGGGCGGTTGAATCAGGATGGTCATCTTGAATACAGATTGTCTCTATATGGACAATCTATAGAGCGAATGGCAGGGAGAAACATCTTTCACTCAACGCTGCGCTTTTCGAAGTGCTGTGTAGGATAGGAGGCACCTGCTCATGAACCGCCGCAATACAGCTTCGCTCGCCATTCCGTTTGCGTTTGGCTGCGTTTATTTCTTTTGGGGCTCGACCTATACCGCGATCAAGGTGGGCGTTCAGTATCTACACCCGCTGGTTCTTGGTGGGATGCGCTTCCTGATTGCCGGAACTCTGATGCTGGCGTTCTGCAGCCTCCGTGGAATGCGTGTTTGGCTTCCCGCGCGTCAACTCGGCTGGCTTGCTGCGATCGGACTGATTCTGCTGGGCGGAGGAAACATCGGACTCGTCTTCGGCGAGACTTATATTGCCAGCGGCCTTGCAGCGTTGCTCGTTGCGGTGATGCCGCTGTACGTCGCGGTGCTGAGCATGCTGCTGCCTCGTGGCGAAAGGCTGCAGGCTCGCGGATGGATTGGTCTCGGGCTTGGTTTTATCGGCCTCATTGCCTTGTTGTGGCCGGCCTTGCGACAGCAGGTCGAAGGACAGCACCAGCATGTTTTGGGATGCGTCATCGTGCTATGCGCGGCGTTCTTGTGGGCAGTTGGTTCGATTCTGTCGCGCGAGCTGAAGTTACCTGTAAATCCAATGGTCGCAGCCGGATGGCAGATGCTGGCTGCGGGGATCGCCAGTTCGGTTGTGGCGTTCACGGTTGGCGGCTGGGGAGCATCCCACTGGACGCGTGGAGCTGTGGGCGCAGTCGCGTACCTGGTGACGTTCGGTTCTCTGGTGGGATACACAGCATTTGTATGGCTGCTGGAGCATGTTCCAGTCGCCAAAGTGGCAACGTATGCGTATGTAAATCCGGTTGTTGCCGTAATTCTCGGGGCAATGCTGCTGGGCGAGCATCTGATCCCCACCGAATACGCTGGAATGGCTGCGGTCGTGATCGCGGTTGCACTGGTTACGTCGTCACGCATCAGGGTTGAAGAAAAACGCCTTGAGTTGACTGAGCCCGAGGTTGTCGAAGTCTGAGAGAATCTGCGCAACCCTTGCAACTCCTCTTGAGTTCATAATGGAAAGAGGAGGTGATTATGCCGAACACCATAGGTGTACTCCTTCTATTTGCTGTTGTGTTTGTGGGTGGAATTCTCTGGGCGACGCGCGGGCATTGCGCGGATTGCGATGGGCAGGGAGATGTGACCGGACATCCGGGCAAGATGTCATAAAAAGGTGTTGATTTCGTGACACTCGCCTGTATATAAGCTGTGAACTTCTCCAGGGTTCTCTTACAGAAGTCATTTGGGGCATCACTGTGCTTGCAGGTAGAATTTAGCCAAGACTGATACCGTGATTTCATGGCAAAGCCAAGCTAGGACCGCAGAAGCGCAGGGAATGAATACAACAACTACTGAGATCCGAGATTTACATTCTGAGACGCTTCCATCCGAGGTATCCCACGCGGAGAGGGATGATGAAATATCGCTGCTGGATCTTCTCATTATCCTGGCCCGCCGCAAGTGGCTGATTTTCAAGATTACGGCAGCCTTTTTAATCGTCGGGCTGGTGTCTTCGATCTTGTTGCCAAAGACCTACACGGCTACGACAACAGTGCTGCCTCCTCAGCAGGGCTCCTCACTGAGTTCAGCGATCATGTCGCAGATTGGAAATCTGGGCTCACTTGGCGCCCTTGCCGGCGCAAGCGTGGGGTTGAAAAATCCTAATGATATGTATGTGGCGATGTTCAAGAGCCGCACCGTCGAAGACGCCATGATCCAGCGGTTCGGGTTGATGGCCGAATACCATCAGAAATATATGTCTACCGCTCGAAAGGCCTTCGAGAAACATGCAGCGGTAGAAAGCGGCACCAAAGATAACCTGATTCATATCTCAGTAGACGATAAGAGCCCGAATCGCGCGGCCGAAATGGCCAATGCCTATGTAGAGGAATATCGCAGACTCTCTCAGCATCTGGCGATCGGCGAGGCGGCGCAGCGCAGGCTATTTTTCGAGCAGCAACTGGAGCAAGCAAAGGACAATCTCGCTAACTCAGAAGAAGCGTTAAAGGAAACGGAGCAGAAGACCGGGATGATTCAGCTGGATAGCCAGGCCCGCGCTCTGATTGAGTCTGCTGCTGCGCTTCGCGCCCAGATCACTGCAAAAGAAGTTCAGCTTCAAGGCATGCGCACTTATGCGACAGGTCAGAACTCAGATGTAGTACAGGGACAAGAGGAATTGGACAGTATGCGCGCGCAGTTGACCAAGCTTGGCGGCAACGCTGATGTTAGCAGCGACGGTCTGATCGTTCCCAAGGGACGAGTGCCGCAGGCGGGGATTGAATACGTCCGCAAGCTGCGCGATGTGAAGTACTACGAGACGATCTTTGAGATTCTCGCGCGCCAGTTTGAACTCGCCAAACTGGATGAGGCTAAAGAGGGAGCGCTGATCCAGGTCGTAGATCCGGCGATAGTCCCGGATTACAAGTCAGCACCTAAACGGGGTTTGATAACCGTAATCGCAACGGTAGCCGGACTTTTTATCGGCATCTTCGTGGCTTTCTTCCGTGAAGGTATGGAGCGATTGCGGCAGGATCCGGAACAGAGCGAGCGTCTTAGTGTCCTGCGCAAGGCACTCTGGACGAAGAAGACAGCCTGAAGATGATGAATAAAGCAGACGCGATCCTGGTAACAGGCGGAGCCGGTTTTATCGGCTCGAATTATGTTCTGACCTGGATCAGGGAAATTGGTTCGCGGGTCATTAACCTGGATAGCCTGACATACGCGGGCAATCGTAACAATCTGAAATCGCTTAACGGCGATCCTCGCCATGTCTTTGTTCACGGAGACATAGCCGACGAGGTTCTGGTGGCAGGGTTGCTACGGGAGTATAAGCCGAAGGCAATTGTCCACTTTGCCGCGGAAAGCCATGTAGACCGGTCGATTGTGGCGCCCGATGCTTTTATCCGAACGAACGTATTCGGCACATTTTCTTTGCTGCAGGCGGTGCGCGCCTATCATGCGGAGCTGAGCGCAGACGAGCAGAAGGATTTTCGCTTTCTGCATGTCTCGACCGATGAAGTGTATGGGTCGCTCAGACCTGACGATCCGGCGTTTTCTGAAACCACCCCGTATGCGCCCAACAGTCCGTATGCCGCTTCGAAGGCATCGTCCGACCATCTTGTCCGTGCTTACTTTCACACCTATGGCTTGCCGGTTCTGACCACGAACTGCTCAAACAATTACGGTCCATTTCACTTTCCGGAGAAACTGATTCCGTTGATGATCCTCAATGGGCTTGAGGGGAAGGCTCTGCCGGTTTACGGCGATGGCAAGAATGTTCGCGACTGGCTGTATGTGGAAGATCATTGCTCGGCGATCCGGGCGGTGCTGGAACGCGGCACGCCGGGCGAAACCTATAACATTGGCGGCTCAAGCGAGCGCAAGAATATCGATGTTGTTACGACGATCTGCGATTTGCTGGATGAGTTGGCTCCCAGCGAAACGCTCGGTTCGCGAAAAAAGCTGATTTCTTACGTGACGGATCGTCCTGGTCATGATCGCCGCTACGCAATCGATGCCCGCAAGATCAGGCAGGAGCTTGGCTGGGAACCGGCTGAGCGATTCGAGTCTGGAATTCGAAAAACCGTGGAGTGGTATTTGGCGAATCAGGACTGGGTAGAGAATGTGCGCTCCGGCGCCTACCACCAGTGGATTGAGACGAACTACGCAGAGCGTGTCGCGCGATGAAGGGAATTGTGCTCGCAGGCGGTTCGGGGACGCGCCTCTATCCGGTTACTCATGTGATTTCGAAGCAGCTTCTACCGGTTTACGACAAACCGATGATCTACTATCCGCTGACCACCCTGATGCTGGCGGGTGTCCGCGAGATCCTCATCATCTCAACGCCGCAGGATACGTCTCGCTTTGAGGACCTTCTCGGCAACGGCGCACAGTGGGGCCTTCAGCTTTCGTATGCGGTGCAGCCGAGCCCTGATGGTCTGGCTCAGGCTTTCATTATTGGCAAAGACTTTATCGGATCAGACTCCTGCGCGCTCGTTCTGGGCGACAACATTTTTTATGGACAATCTCTTTCCTCGCAGCTGGTGAAAGCGGCGAACAAGACGCAGGGTGCAACGGTCTTCGCCTATGCTGTCCATGATCCGGAAAGATATGGCGTGGTTGAATTCGACAAAGATGGGCGAGCCATCAGCCTTGAGGAGAAGCCGACGACTCCGAAGTCGCGCTATGCGGTAACCGGTCTCTATTTTTATGACAACGATGTCGTGAATCTTGCTGCTGCGCTCAAGCCCTCTTCGCGCGGCGAGCTTGAGATTACGGACTTGAACCGCTGTTACCTTGATCGCGGCACACTGAATGTTGAACTCATGAGCCGCGGAATGGCATGGCTGGACACGGGAACGCATGATTCGCTCTTTGAGGCAGGGCTTTTTATCCAGACTATTGAGCGGCGGCAAGGATTGAAAATAGCGTGTCCCGAAGAGATCGCTTTCCGTTACGGATATATTACGGCGCAACAGCTTGAGGCTCTTGCGCAGCCGGTACGCAAGAGCGGCTACGGGCAATATCTCCTGTCTCTTGTTAATGAGCCCAATTTCCCTTCCGATGGCATTTAGAGAATGAACATAATCAAAACTGCATTGCCTGGGGTTCTGATCCTGGAGCCGCGGATATTCAAGGATGCGCGCGGCGCGTTCTGCGAGACCTATAACGAGCGTCTAATGGAACAGGTGGGATTGCCAACGCGATGGGTACAGGACAATTTTTCCGTTTCGAAGAGAAATGTCGTGCGCGGCGTTCACTATCAGATCCAGAACACACAAGCCAAACTCGTGCGCGCGACGCATGGCACCGTATGGGATGTGGCGGTTGACCTACGGCGCAGCTCGACGACCTTCGGAAAGCACGTTGGTGTCGAGCTGTCCAGCGAAAATGGGCGTATGTTCTGGATCCCGGAAGGATTCGGGCATGGGTTTGTCGCATTGTCGGAGACGGCTGGCTTCGCCTACAAAGTTACTGAATACTACTCGCCTGCCGATGAGAGAACCCTGCTTTGGAATGATCCATCACTTGCCATTCCGTGGCCGGTCTCTGTGGAAGAAGCCGTGGTATCCGAGAAGGATCAACAGGGACGAACTCTGCATGAGGCCGAACTATTTGCATGAGCACACAGCGGGTCATTCTCATTCTAGGAGCGGGTGGCCAGGTGGGCACCGAACTGCAGCGGAGTTTGGCCGGCGCGGGAGAGGTGATCGCATGCGACCGCGCAGCCGCTGATCTTTCCAGGCCGGAGGTCTTGCGGCCTGTCATTGCGCAACTTCGACCAGCAATCATTTTGAACGCCGCAGCATATACGGCTGTCGACCGGGCGGAGTCCGAGTCGGAATTAGCGATGACAATCAATGGGCAAGCACCTCGTGTGCTTGCAGAAGAGGCGGCGAAGCTGAACGCGTTGCTCGTGCATTTTTCAACGGACTACGTCTTTGATGGCACGAAAAAATCTGCGTGGGTAGAGAGCGATGCTACAAATCCGCTGAATGTTTACGGGCGAACAAAACTGGCTGGCGAAGACGCGATCAGGGAAGTCGGCGGCAAGTATCTGATCTTTCGCACGAGCTGGATTTACGGACCGCACGGCCATAACTTTCTGCGCACAATGTTGCGACTGGGCCGCGAGCGTGATCAATTGAAAATTGTCGATGATCAATTCGGTGCGCCGACTTCGTCTACGGCTATCGCGGATGCAACTCGCGCCATCGTGGATAAAGCGGCTACGACGGAGTCTGCCTTCGGCGTGTATCACCTGACATGCGGCGGCGAGACAACCTGGCGCCGCTTTGCCCAAGAGATTTTTTCGCTGCATCATCAGCAGAGCGGCGAGAAAGTTCCACAGGTCATTCCTATTTCATCAAGCGAGTATCCGACTCCGGCGGCGCGACCTGCCAACTCAGTTCTTTCCAATGAGAAGCTGCGATCGACGTTCGGAATTTCTTTGCCAGACTGGCAGTCAGCACTGACGGCAGCGATGACTGCGCTTGCCAGTCACTGAGACTTCCTCACTCCTTACAGGATTGTGAGCGCTCTACTTCTATCAGAGTCCTTGTATCCCCTGTACTGTCGAAATGGGCAACGGGTTGCCATGTAAAGCAGGGATTAGAGGCAATCCTTTCGCGGAACCAATTGGACTGGGAGTTGTCGAGAACCAGGAACGATGATTTCTGGAGGATGGCTGAGGTGTCCAGAAGGTTACCGGTTAGAAAGCCTTGCTCCTGATATGCCCGCATAAGGTGATAATTGGCGGCTATTGAAGAATGCCCGCGTAGAGCAGCTTCCCAGTCCAGAGGATAGATGATTTGGCCGGGATTCTTCGATGAGCGCAGAATGGCCGTGAAATCCAATAGCCAATCCACGATTACAGGACGGTTGGCTATGATGGCGTCGAGTCGCTGCACGTCAATGTAAAACGGCTGGACAGCGAGTGCCGTTGCAATGGGTTGCAGAAGGGCTATCGCGGCGAGCGCGTATGCAAAAGGACTCTGGGCGAAATTCCGGCGGTTAAACCAGGAAGCGAGAAGAATCGCGATCCCAAAACTAGCTGGGAGCAAGTATCTCGGAACGAAGATAGGGGTAATCGTACGCGAGACGACAAACAAGATGAGTGGAACAAGAAGCAGACTGAAGGCGAGGATGAGCGCTGGGCAAGGAGGGCGATCCGACCGTTTGAGCGCGACTGCTTCGGAAAAAATCAAGACTCCGATACATCCGATTCCCAGCAGAAACGCAATGAGGAAACCAATCCGATGGCCGACGAAAGGTCCGATGAAGGAGTGGAATGACAATTGGGCAGCGAGGTCGGAGAACCTGGGCTTGACATTCCATCCGTGGGGTTTAGCAACTGCCGCTGATGCCAGGATCGCAGGGAGCCAAAGAAGGAGCGCGAGCCACCCAGCCGCGTGACAGAAATATACTTTGGGGCGCAGGTTGCTTCGCAGTCGATCTGAGATGACGAGTGCCGTCAACATCATGGCGCCGAACATAAGTCCAAGGACGTGGCCTAAGACGAGTCCTGCCTGACTTAGGCAAAGGGCAAGAAGCATTTTGCCGGAGGGCTGCTGATTCTCTGCAACGCGTAACCAGGCCGCGATAGAAAGCGCAGCGAGAAACAAGTAGAGTCCATAGGTGCGGGCTTCGGCGTTTTGCTGAAGAAGGATGTAGTTGCTGAGCATGGCAAGGCTCACGCCGAGAAATGCTGCGGGAGCCGTGAAACGCGCCCGGAGAGTCAGATAAAGGGTGACAAGCGCCGCGCAGATTCCAACAGAGGAATAGAGGCGAAGAGAAAGCGGGCTCAAGCCAAACAGGTGTGCCCAGGGCCACGCCGTAAGATAAAAAAGCGGCATTCCCGCGCCGCCAAGATGTTGAGCGGCACGGTAGAGGTGCATCGGAGAAGGCTCGCGGACTTCGAAATAAGTGAAGCACTCGTCACCCCACGGCATCTTCCTGGCGGACCAAAGAATGCAGGATCCAAGGAGCGAAGCAATAGCCAGGACCGGCGGCCAGTAACTGGCGAGGATAGAGGCGCGAAGCGCATCTGAAGTCGGTTTCGTCATCAATTCAGTTCTGAAACTAAGGCTAATTGTAGTAGGGGAAATTGTGAATCGTCGCTGCCGGATCGTCGCGCTGCTCGACTACTGAGACTTAGAATGCATCCATGTCGATGTGTACGACTTTGCGAATCGGACCCAAGGCACCATGATAGTGCGGGTTCGAGTTGCAAGAGAACGTCTACACGGCACGCAAAAGCATGCAGGTAACATCGTCGTGCTGGGGAGCGCTTCCGACGAAACGGTCGAGGTCAGTAAGGATACTGTTCAATAGCGTGGATGGACTCAACATGACACCCGAGTGCAACATGGCGATAAAGCGGACTTCTCCATATTCCTCCTGACGGCTGTTCTCCGCCTCTATTACGCCATCGGTGAATGTCACCAGCCAGTCGCCGGGTCTCATTGTCACCTCACCTGACTGGTAGTTGGCATCCTCCATGATGCCGAGCGGTACTCCTCCAGCCTCCAGCCGTTCAATGGAGCCAGATTGCCGCCTCAGGATGGGATTGTTGTGTCCCGCATTCACGTAGGTCAACCGGCGCGATGCGGGATCAAACTCTGCGATAAAGGCAGTGGTAAAACGGCGGCCTCTCTGGCTATTGCTGCAGGCATAGTGATTCATCCTGCTTACCAATTCCGTCAACGAGCCAGATGTGCCGCTCAGAGTTTTCAAGCTCGCCTGAAAGGTTGCCATCAACATCGCAGCAGGGATACTCTTGCCCGCTACATCTGCAATCGCGATGAGAAACGTGGTGCTCTCCAAACCCAGGCTCGGACGAGCGAAAACGTCATAGTAATCTCCGGCGACTGTGTTGGCGGGGCGTGTGGCGAAGGCAATCTCCAGGCCGGGCACCGGCGGCGGTTCCGACGGGAGCAGCCATGTCTGAATCTCCTTGGCAATCTGCAGGTCCCGTTTCATCACCACACGATCGGCAACCTCAAGGATCAGCAACGCGAACATCAGAAGTCCGCCATAGAAATGAAAGTCCAACCCGAACACTTTTGCTTCGCCTGCACGGGTGGTCCAGGTCCATTCGCCCCCAGGAAGGACAACAAGCACCAGGGCCACAAGCAACAGAACGCGACGCGCAGGCGTAAGCTTCTCCACAATGGCCCAAAAGAACTGGCTGGCTATGCTGAAAACGTGCGAACTGTGGGTTACTCCAGCGGCGCGCGTAGAATCGACTTCCTGGGAATAGAGACGGTAGCTGGAGTGGGCATCTTTCCGAAACTGCGACCAGAGCTGGCTGAGCTGCATGCCTTCAGTCACGCGTAGCCAAAACTGGTCGGCGCGATCTCTGAGAGCATGTTTTTCCATCTCGGGTTACTCCATCCTCAAGTTGTGACCTGTCATTATCAGTGAATCAACTCCGATTCTAACGATTTCAACCTCAATCATGTCTTCCTGTCCGGACACAGAATCATGGTACAGGTGCAATCAAGCTGGTTTCCTCACTACGATCGCAACCTTCGGAGTTACGTGCGGAATATCTTCTTTGCTCAACGGCGGACCACAGGAAAAGCGATCGAACGAATCTACCACACGACTGGGAATGCCAGTTTCGTAGAGTTGCCGATCGTATGCGAGGAGCATCAGGAGTCAAGCGATAGTGTTGGCTCTATCACTTTCCAAGATGGGATTCATACCAATTCAAAATGCGCGAGAGCGAGTCGATCTGATGTTCACGCTCCGTAAAGATATGCGGCTCGCGTGGATACCGCACCATGACTGCGTCGCGCCCGAGAAAGTGCAGCCCATTATAAAACTCTTCGCTTTGCGAGATGGGCACGCGCGGATCGGCTTCTCCATGCATGACAAGAACAGGAGTGTGGCATTGTTCGAGATAGCGAACGGGGGAGTGTTCGTCATATACCTTGCGGTACGTCTGCAGATCGCCGAAATATCCGGTCTCAAAGCTCGGGGAGATGTCGGTTGTGGTGGCCATGCTGAACAGGTCCGTCACGCCGGCGCCGACCATCGCAGCCTTGAAGCGATTGGTGTGTGTCACAGTCCAGGCGGTCATGAAGCCTCCGAAACTCCAACCGCCAATCGCTAAGTGGTCCGGGTCTGCAATGCCTTTCGCGATCAGAGTATCCACGCCGTCCATAACATCCTGAAAATCGCCGCCACCCCAATCCTGAAAATTGGCTTCGGTGTATGCAGGGCCAGCGCCATCCGATCCGCGAGGATCGGGTAGCAGCACGACGTATCCATGCGATGCCAGCATCGCCGCGTAGTTATACCAGTTGCCGTGCCAGCCAATCGTCCATGCCTCTTCCGGGCCGCCGTGAATATGGACGATGGTCTTATAACGCTTGCCGTCTTCGTAGCCTGGCGGCAGGTCCACCACGCCATGAATGGTTCGTCCGTCCTTCGAGCTTTTCCAGGTGATTTCGCGCTCCGTACCGAGTTTCCAATTCTTTACCTGCGGATTCGTGTCGCTAAGAGCCGACGCGCGGCCATTCGAGTACACCCATACCTCGTCTGGTTGAACAGGTGTTTGCCCGAGGAATGCGAATTTATTTCCATCGTTGCTCACTGCGATCTCGCCGGCTGAAGTCGTTACGCCTTCGAGCTCGCTTGATTTTCCTGAAGCCGCGTCGATTGTCAGCACAACGGTGTGCGCCTGCACAGTCGCCTGCGCCAGCAGGCTCTTGCTATCTGGGAGCCATTCCATCTGTTCCACGGTGCCCGGGAAGGAATTCTCCAGCAGAATCCTTTTGTTATCGTCGAGACTGTAGATTATGTGCTCATCGGTAATTTGTTTCGCTGTCGTTCTCGAAAAGGCAACCCGGCGACCATCCGGCGACCATCGAGGCTGGTTGTATCCAGCATGTTCTTCAATCGTCTTTTCAACCAGTCCGGTCGATGAGCTCAGAATCACAATTTTCGAGATGCGCCAGTAGTCATCGATCCTGGGCGTTGGTGAAACTCGGGCGACAATTTCTGAGCCTTCAGGAGACCAGTCGAATGCGTCAATGTTGATGTCAGTTTTCGTCAGCAGACGCGCCTGATGTTGTGCGACATCGTAAATCCAAAGCCTGTCATATTTGTAATTTTGATTGACGACAATTTCATCGTTCTTCTGTTTCTTGCGTTCACGCTCTTGTGCTGTGTCCTGGTCTTTGCGAACGAACGCGATATATTTTCCATCCTTCGACCATCTGAATTCCTTAATTCCTCCTGCGATATTTGTCAGGGGAAAAGCCTCGCCACCATGGAGGGAAATGAGCCATAGTTGCATGCCAGGATCCGAGCCATCTTTTTTGTCATCGTGCGGCTCAAGATCAGTTCTGCCTTCCACTCCGGTTAGCGAAAAGTGGAAAAGAGCCCGGCCTGGTTCCCCGAGCGGGTTCTTGCGATCGGAGAGAAAGGCAATGGATTCGCCATCTGGAGACCATCGCGGATCGGTGTCAGTTCCGGCGCTCATCACAAATGGATGGGCATGACCAGCTTCATCTGTGGATGTGATCCAGATGTGCGCATCCTTGTGCTCCCCCGCGGCTACGGGAGTGCTAACAACATAGGCCACCAGTTTTCCATCAGGAGAGATCTCCGGAGTACTCACGTGTTTCAGATTCGCGATGTCTGACGGATCGATGACTTTCGCTTGTTGAGCGAGCGAGAACGAAGCATAGGCAACTGAAAAAACAAGAATCAGTGAGGCAGATTTCATTCCTTTCATCCCTCTCATGAAAAAAGATTTGTTTTGGCACTCTAAGATCGCAGCATGCGCACAGGAACGCGTCGCCACCACATGAGGAAGCCGGAGAAAAACAAGAGGCCGGGCATGAGACCAACCAATATCCATGCGATCCGTGACCAATGTCCGGCGAATGTTCCGAAGTGAAGCGGCCTTATGAAGAGCACCGCGCGAATGGCTACAGACTGCTGGCGTGAATCCACATCGCTGAGAACGTTGCCGTTGTAGCGATCGAATACTACCTGTACATACTCACCGCGATCTTCAGCACGAGGCGGATCCAGCTGCACAGAGACAGGATCGGACGGAAGAAAGGGAAGAGCGAGGCCGCGCAAAACGCAGTCCGGATGCCGTCTCAGAGCTTCCTGCACAAGCGGCTCGATCGGCACAGAAGCTTGCCTCGTCGCAACAGTTGATCGCGGTGGCACAGACATTTCGTGCCACAGGTGAACATCTCCGCCAAGCACAAAGACCATGGCGGCGGCCATCGGCACAAAGAAACAGTAGTAGACGCCAGTAAAGGCCTCGATTGCCAGTGGAATGCTGGTCCAGAAGCCAAAGACGCTGTGTATGTCCCAATTCAGGCGAAGCCAGCGCGCCTTCCATTGAATCTTGAATCCGCTTCGCAGGCGATGGCGCCCCGGCCACCAGATGACGACGCCGGTCATGCAAAGAAGTAGAAGAAGAAAAGCGCCGATGCCATTGATGATTGTGCCAGTTGGACCGCCCAAGAGGCGAAAATGCAATTCGGCAAGCCAGTTCATCAGGCCAGAGGCTTCACCGATTGTGCCGAGTTCTCTTCCGGTCGCCGGGTCAAAGTATGCAAGAGTGAGATAAGTTGTTCGATGCTCCGCCGGCGGCACCAGGTAAAACACCCATGGCTCGGGGTGACGAGCATCGGGCTTCTCCTCAATCGATGCGTAACTGATCAACCATCCTGGATGCGCCGCGTGGGCCGCAGACAGCAGCTGATCCGTGGTCAAACGCCTACTTTCGGAAGTAGTGGCAAACAATCCGGGCGTCAGGAGTTTATCGAGCGAGTCCTTGTAGACAATCGCACTTCCGCTGATGCCGACGAGTGTCGCGATGATACCGACGCTGATTCCGCTCCAGAGGTGAACCTGAAAGAGCGCACGTCTGATCCACGTCTTCCGTGGATGATGCCAGAATGTCGAGAGCCATCGAGAGGAACCATCGGCTCTCTGTGCTTTCTCATCCACCGCCAGGCTCACTCTTCCTCCTCTCTGCAATCAATGGCTACCAACTATGTCACTCACTCGGGAGGCCCAAGCTGCCAGAGCAGGAATGCAAGCTCATTCGCAGTCTGATCCACTTCTGCTGCGGTAGAAAGAGCGCTTGAATGTCCTGATTTCGTGTCATACAAGAGCAACAGCGGCCGTCCGGAGCTGGATGCGTTTTGCAGCATCGCGGTCATCTTTCTTGCGTGCGACGGATCGACCCGTGTATCGCCATCGCCGCTGATAAGAAGCACAGCGGGATACTTCGTCCCCTTCTGCACATGATGATATGGCGAATAGGCATAAAGCGTGCGGAACTGCGCGGGATCGCCGGCGGACCCATATTCTGTTGCCCACCAGCGTGCGATGGAGAACCGCTCATAGCGCACCATGTCGATCAAGGGGTAGCGTCCAATCGCCGCCGCAAACAGATCGGGTCGCTGCGTGATGCAAGCTGACACCAGCAGGCCGCCGTTGCTTAGTCCCTGTATCGCAAGCCGGTTTGGCTTCGTGTAGTGATTGTCTACGAGCCATTGACCGGCGGCAATAAAGTCATCGAACGAATTTTGCTTTCGCTCAAGTTCTCCAGCTCTGTGCCATGCTTCTCCGAACTCATTGCCGCCGCGAATATTCGCCACGGCATACACGCCACCGCGTTCGAGCCACACCCCGGTCTCTGGCGAGAAAGTTGGCAGCTGCGCCCAGTTAAATCCACCATAACCGTAAAGGAGGACCGCAGCGTTACCCTTCTTCACAAAATTCTTTTTGTGGGCCAGAAACATTGGAATGCGCGTGCCGTCTTTCGACTTATACCAGACCTGATCGACAACAACATCGGCTAACTGCGCAGGCGTCTGCGGGGCGGAGATAGCAACCGCCTTTGCCGAACTAATAGAGTAGGAGAAGAAGGTTGTTGGCGTCTGAAAAGAGGAATAAGAAAAGCAAACGATTGGGGACTTCCAGTTGCTGTCAATCGTCACGACCGATCCCATGCCTGGAAGCGAAATGCCTCCCGCCGCTTTGCCGTTTTCGTCAAACAAACGCAGCTCAGAGTGGGCGTTGTTCATGTAATTCAACAGCAGCTTGTTGCCTGCAAGCCTGAACATCTCAATCGCAGATTTATCTTCAGGAATCAGCGTCTGCCAATGCTCCGGCTCCGGATGCGCCACATCTGCAACCATGATGGTCCCATTCGAAGCTTTCCAGTTGGTCTGAATGAAGATCCGGCCGTCTGCAGCGTCAGCAGTAAAGGTGGCGGGAATATCCTTCACCAGTGTCCTGACTTCGTCCTGCTTGTGCAGGTCTTTGAAATAGATGTCCGTCGATCCTGAAGCGCCGTGCAGTACGTGCATCAGCAATAGATCGCCGTCATGGGACAGAGATACGACGAGAATCATCTCCGGCCCGATTCCCTGGCCGAAGAGAAGCTCGTCGTGTTGCGGGTCTGTACCTAATTTGTGCTCGTATACACGGGGACCTTGGTCTTCAAACTTTACGTAATAGACACGAGATCCATCCGGCGTCATCGGCAGCGACCAGTAGATGTACCGCGCCTCCGGCAACACGTCCGGCAGATCCTTGCTCGCGGCCACATCGTAAAAGCGGATACTCAGCTGATCCCGGCCGCCGCGCCGGATACCATAGGCGACTATTTTGCCGTCCTCTGAAACATTCAACAGATCAAGCGTGTCTGTGTGATCGTTGCTCCAGTTGGATGGATCGAGCAATAGCTTCTCCGGGCCTGACTCGTCTTCTCGCAGATAGAGAGCGGCAATCTCGTGCCCGGGAACTTTCTTCAGAATGAAATACCGCCCCTGCCGGTAGATGACTCTCTGCGCCTCTTCAATGTCAGTCAACCCGTAAACGTCTTTGCGTAACGCATCCATCTCCGGTCGCTGGCCCAGCAAAGATGACGTGTACTCATGTTGCGACTTGATCCACGCGCGCGTTTGCGGACTCGTCGAGTCCTCCAGCCATTGGTAGGGATCGCTGACGGAGACGCCGTGGATCGTTTCTACAGTGTTTACAGATGCAGTCGTTGGCGGCGGGGGCATAGGCACAGACTGCGCTGAGGCCGTTGTGACAGACTGCGCCATGAGTCCCGAAAGGAATGTGCAGAGACAAATCCACTGTCTAAAGGCTTGGGGCTTTACGCTCATTTTTTGCATGGCACGTTTCTATTTGAACTTGCGATAAAAACGGGGGAGCGCAGGTCACACTAACTGCGCCCCCTCCTAGAAAGCATTTTAGAATTGCAACTTGAGAGCAAACTGCAGTGATCGCGGAGAGCCAATCTGATACAGGCTGCTGAATCCACCATCGGCACCGCCCGAACCCAGGCTGTCTGCCAGAGTGTGCGCGGAAATTCCAAACAGCGAATTGTTCAGCAGATTCCGTCCGTCAGATTGCGTGCCGATATCTCCAAACATCGGATGGTTGAAGATGTTAAAGGCCTCCGCGCGGAATTGCAGCGAGACACTCTCGTGAATGGGAAACGTCCTCCTGATGGCGAGGTCCTCCTGAACGGCGTCATAGCCACGCAATTGATTGCGGCCAAGGTTGCCCTGTGTGAACAGGTCTGTCGGCGCCGAGAAGTGGGCGGGATTGTATCGTTTTCCGCCAGGACAACTCGCTCCGCCATTGGCTGCCGCGCACTCCGATCCATAGACATACAAGGGCTCGCCGGTGACAACGTTGGGGCGCTGATTGATCGCGTCATTGTTCCAGACAAGGCCAAAGGAGTATTCGCCGGTCGTGATGTTAATCGGCTGCGCGGAGTTTGAGCGGAACAGACTATCAAGCGCCCACCCGTTGGTTAAATATTTGACTAAGCCGTTGCCGCCACGAGTTCCAGGCAACTCGTAGCTTACGGCTGCCGAGAAGGTATTCCGCACATCATAGTCGGAGTTTCCGTGGTCGAGGCTCGGACTATAAACAGTGTAGTAAGGGTTAGGAAGTGCAACGCCAGAGCCATTATCGAGCGCATGGGCCCACGTATAGGACGCGAGTATCTGCAAGTGCTGCCACATCCGTTGTTTGAACTGTGCCTGCAATGAGTTGTAATTCGAGTAGTCCTGATTCGTAACGACATCCAGATATTGAAAATCAGGATTGCCGCCCATGGCAGGTTGCAGCATGTCGCGTCGCAGCAAATCAGAGCCGACGTTTCCCACGTACGCAATTTGAAAGGAGCGGGTTTCGCCCAGGGCCTGCTGCAGCGAGACATTCCACTGGTAGACCTTCGGATCTCTCAAATCTGGCTCGAAGGCAAAGACGAAGCTGTAAGGAGGGTTCAGGGTAAAGGGAATGGGAGCCGCGTCGGCCACGCTCACCGGATAGGTTCCCGCCGCCCCGTAAAGATAATTGCTGCGCGAATACGGGAAGCCGAGCGTTCCCTGAGCGCCCTGTTGATTGCCCAGCCCATAGAAGATGCCGCCGGCGCCTCGGAAAACAAGCTCCCTGCCTGGAGTATTTTTTACGACATAAGAAACGCCAAGGCGTGGCGCAAAGTTATGCTTACTTGCGTGCCACAATGGAGTTCCCGCCGGCGCCAGGGCCACATTCGGGGGATCGTTCAGGTTGAGAGCCGTATAGAAAGGATGGCCAGAATCCTCGCCCGGCGGCGGATCGTAGTCCCAGCGAAGGCCATACGTGAGCGTGAGCCTTGGCGAGACCTGCCAGGAGTCCTGAGCAAAGAGCGACAAATCATAGAAGACTGGGCGTAGCTCTGAGGTGTCCGTAGTGTCGATGCCTGCATAATCCGGAACATGCGTCAATACAGCTGCAAACGAATCGAAATCATAACTTATGTCCCACGGACGGTAGCCATTCGTCGGCGTAAGACGGCGATAGTCTACGCCAAACTTCATATTGTGCCGCCCTTTTGCCCAACTGACTGTATCGATGAAATTCAATTGACGCTGGTGATTGGTCGCATCATTGCCCACGTAGTAGTCAGTGCTGCCGTCGTTGAAGTAGAGACCAAACACAGACGTAGCCGTCGTGTAGGTCGGATTCGACTGGAACAAATATGCGTCGGATGGAATGGTTGCGCCTCCAAAGTCCGTCGCATTCACTACTGTCGCGCCCTTGGCGTGGCTCAGGTTGAAGCGGAAGTCATTCACCAGCGTGCTCGTCGGCGCATACGTAAGACCGGCAGTCTCTGTGTCGACGTTGGCAATGGTATGGCTCAGCGTGGACCGAGTGTAGAAGTCGAAGGCTCCATACTGCGCGCCGTTCGACGGAGCATAATCGCCGCGCACAAATACGTTCAATTTCGGACTTATGGTGTAGTCCAGCCGCAGGCTCGTCGCGTTGAGTGTTGAAGGATTGGAAAAAGTAGTGGCGAAGATCGCAGTGTCATCACCTGGCTGGTCGTTGTTTGGATAGCCGGAGAGCCCATGGCTGGGCAGCGGATAAGCATCTAGCAAGGGACCGACCGTTGCGTCTGCGCGGGCGCGAAGCGATGTTGACGGCACGATATCCTGCCTTGATTCCGGGACACGCAGCCGCAAACCCTCATACGAAAAGAAGAAAAACAGCTTATCCCGCCAGATGGGTCCGCCAATCACACCGCCGAAATCGTTTTGCTTCTCCGCTGCACGCGGAAGGCCGGCATTGTTGTTGAACCAGTTGTTGGCGTCAAAAACCTCGTTGCGGATGTACTCAAATGCTGTCCCGTGGAATTGGTTGGTACCCGAGCGCGTCACAATCGAAAGTTGCGCGCCTGGAGTGCGGCCGTACTCCGGCTCGAACGACGATGTCTGGATCTTGTACTCCTGCATGGCATCGATCGAAACCAGGCTATTGTAACCACCGTTGCTACTTGTTGCCTGTGCCGCGCCCGCGCCTGCGGAGCCAAGATAGACGTTGCTTCCCTGCGTGATGCCGACGTTCGCGCTGACGCCATCAATCGAGAAGTAGTTTGCGTCGGTGCGCTGTCCGTTCACGCTGAACTGGCCTGAGTTCGTGTAGTAAGTTTTCGCCGTCACATTGCCCGGGGTGAGAGCGATGAGCGCCTGAAAACTACGCCCGTTCAACGGCATGTTCTCTATAAACTGACGGTCTACTGTTGTCGTCACAGCGGCCGAGGTTTCGAGATTTTCCCCGGACGATGCGCTGACCGTAATTGTTTCATTCGATGAACCGACCGTGAGTGCAAAATTGATCGATAACTTATCCTGAACGTGCAGATCGACGTCTGGATTCACCTCAGCCTTGAAGCCCTCTTTTTGAACGGTCAACTTGTAGTGGGTGGGATGAAGAGTCGAGAAAACGAAGCCGCCATTGTTGTTCGTTTTCGTCAGGATCGAAATCCCCGTTCCGACGTTGGTTGCAGTTACAGTGGCGTCTGCAACTGCGGCGCCTTGCGAGTCAGTGACTTGTCCTGTGATGCTTCCGCTCTCTATCTGTGCGAGAAGCCATGGAGATGCGAAGAAACACATCGCCAATATTCCCATTGCGAGTTGCAGGTTACGTTTTCTCAAGGCGAACCTCCAATGAAGGAATAATTTCGTTACTGTATGGTCTACTGCTGTCTTTTCGAAACTCCTGTCTAAATTTCTTTCGCGTGATCGTGCGATCAGCCTTCGCGACCGGCATTTTGTTTACGAATCATGGAGGCCAGTTCTAAATCATCGTTGCCAAATCGCTGTTCCAATTGCTCCGCTACTGCCAGCGCGTCTTTAAGCGGCTCATCCTGGCCGAGCTTGAATTTCGCTTCGAGACGATCGATATGCAACTCGAAGCCGAGAATCGACTTGTAGCGTCGCGTAATTGCCTCGCGCTCAATTTCGCTCGTCTTCCAACCACCGGCAATCGACGCCTCCATAACCTGAGTAAGTCGTTCAACCGACTCGTCCAGCTTTGGCTCATCCTGCAGCACGACTCTGCCATAGCAGTGAACAGCGGTGTAGTAATACGTCGACGGCATATCCCGTAGCGGATACCAACTCGCGGTTACGTAGCTGTAGGGCCCTTCAAAGATGGCGAGCATCGGCGCGCTTGCATCGCTCAGCAATGCCGCATGTTCGTTCGCTCTCGCAATGTGCCCAATCAACACAGTCTTATCTGAACGTTTGTAGTCGAAAAGCAAAGGTAGATTCGTGGCCACAGGCCCATGCGCTCCGTTGCTCACTAGGAGTGCCCAGGGATTCTTCCCGATCAGCTCAATCGCATCCTGCACTGACGATGGCCTCCAGCATGGCCGAACAAACATCCGAGTATCTCCTTATTCCCCAAATATCTATTTGTCAGTGCTGACCACGGTTGTTTGACCGCGCTCATACACAATTTCGCCACCCGACACTGTCATCTCAACCTTCACGTCCTCAATCTTCACGGGATCGAGGTGAAAGATATCGTCTGAGAGCATAGTGAAGTCCGCCAGTTTTCCTACCTCAAGCGAGCCTTTGTCTTTCTCCTGGCTTTCCGCATACGCTGATCCAACCGTGTATGCATGAACTGCCTGCTGCACACTGATTTTCTGTTCCGGAATCCAACCGTCAGGGTGTTTCCCATCGAGCGTGCGGCGTGTCGTCGCCGCATAGATGCCAGCCATGGGATCGATTGGCGCGACAAACCAGTCGGAGCCGAAGGCTAGCGTCGTCCCTGCATCCAGAAGAGAACGGAATGCATACGTAGTAAGCGACCTCTGATGCCCGATACGTTTTTCCGCCCAACGGCCGTCGTCGATGCAGTGGTAGGGCTGCACGGAAGCAATCACATGCAGTTGGGCAAAGCGCGGTATGTCCTCCGGTCGCAGGTGCTGTGCGTGCTCGATGCGCAGCCTGCGGTCCGCCTCGCCATCTTCCTTTTCCAGCCGCTCGTAGAGATCGAGTATGGTCTTATTTGCCCGGTCTCCGATGGCATGCGTGGCGATATGGAGGCCTGCTCGATCCGCTCCCACCATATTGGCGTACATCTGATCGGGATTGCGGAGTTCGTCGCTGGGGACGCCGCTCGTCTCGGGAGCATCGTCAAAGGGCTGGAAAAACCATGCCGTCGTTGAACCGAGAGAGCCGTCAGCAAAGGCTTTCACCGATCCAATTACCAGCCTGTCATTGCCGAAATTTGTCATCACGCCCAAATCGGCAAGCCGTTGATACTTGCTCAAAGGAAAGCGGGCAGAGACGCGCACCTTTAACTTGTTCTCTTCCAGGAGTCGCTGATATCCGCGCACAATCAGCGCCTGCATATCCGCGGCCTTGGAGCCGGTAAAGCCCATGTCCTGCACGCTCGTCACGCCATTTTCGAGCGCGTATTGTTGTGCAGCCAGAATTGCGGCATCCACTTGTTCATTTGATGGTGGAGGCATGACATGCTCTACCAGATCCTTGGCGGCGTCCTTGAAAATCCCCGTTGGGTTGCCGTCTTTATCGCGGACAATTACCCCTCCGGGGACATCCTTCGTCTCCCTGGTAATTCCTGCCAGTTTCATCGCAAGAGCGTTGGCAAGCATCATGTGCCCGTCAGAGCGGTTCACCCAGACGGGATTGTCCGGCGTCACATCATCTATGAGTTCATGTGTGGGTAAGCGGGCTGGAGTCCATTTCTCGTGGTCCCAGTTGCCGTCCAAAATCCATTCGCCCTTCGGTCGAGTGCGGGCAAAGTCCGCGATCCGCTTTCGGAATTCTGCTTCACTGGTCGCATCCCGAAGTTGAACGCTGGCCAGGCCCTGGCCTCCCCAGAAGAAGTGGACATGCGCATCATTAAATCCGGGAACAACACGACGCCCTTTCAAATCGATAACTCTGGTCTCCGGATCGGCCAATTGACGCATCGCAGCCGAACTGCCGGCGGCCAAGATGCGATGATCGCGCACGGCGATCGCTTCGACCTCAGGCCGTTTGGGGTCCTCTGTCCATATTTTCCCATTAATCGCAATCAAGTCCGCACGCGATTGCGCCCACATTGCGGGAGTGAAAGAGATCAGGATGGTGCTGCATAGAAGCAGCAACAGCTTTTGCATGACTTGTCCGATCTATATAAAGTCCGCCGCCTGCAAATACTCATGCGAGTACTACAGAAAGCAACGTGATACCTGAAGAGAAACCACCCCAGAAACGCTGAAAGCAGAAGAGCGACAACCGCCGGTTAAATCGGGCTGTGGATGTGTGTGAACGTATAGTGAATCGTGGTTCCAGTAAAGGTCCAGAAAGCGACGATATACTGGGTCCAGATTTTGAGGCCCATGAAAACCTTAGGAACCATTGACCTGCGGCGGGACCAGGGCACGTCGCTGCAGTCCGAGCTTTCGACACAGCTGAAGAAGATGATTCAGCGCGGCGAACTGCGCGCTGGCGAGCGTCTTCCGTCGAGCAGAGACCTTGCCGCCACTCTGCATATCTCACGCAATACGGTCATCGCCGCCTACGACGTGCTGATGAGCGAGGGCTACCTGGAAAGCGAGCAACGCAGCGGCGTTTACGTCGGAAGAGCCGCGCAGGCCTTTCAATTTCAGACCCCAGCCCGAGCCCGCAACTCCAAAGCCGCGAATTTACAGCACGCGGGGCCGAATACGCAGTTTCGTGAGCCTCTGCCCTTTCGGCCTGCGCAGCCGGATGTCCGTCTCTTTCCTATCAAAATATGGAACCGGCATCGCGCGCGCGTCTTGAAGCGTGGCGCAAACATACTGCACTATCAGTCCGTATTTTCTTCAGGCCTCGATGATCTTCGGCAGAATATTGCCGAGTATCTCCGTGATAGTCGAGGTGTTCGCTGCGATTGGCGCGAGATCGCCATTACATCCGGATCCCAGCAGGCGCTCTTTCTTCTCGCCCATCTATTGATCGAGCCAGGCGATCGCGTCTATATGGAAGACCCCGGTTATCTCGGCGCGCGCCTCGCATGGAAACAGGCTGGCGCTCAAATTCTTTCTGCGCCCATCGATGACGAAGGCATCTGCCTTCCGCAATCCGAAGCACGACCAGTCTCGCTGATCTACGTCACACCCTCGCGGCAGTTTCCGCTGGGGACGTGCATGTCGCTTGGCCGCAGACTCATGCTTCTGCAGAGCGCGGTTCGACTTCAGACCTGGATCGTCGAAGACGACTATGACGCGGAGTTCCGCTACAACAGCCCGCCTTTACCGAGCCTACAGAACCTCGATGAAAACAGGCGCGTGATTTATGTGGGCAGCTTCAGCAAAATTCTCTTCCCATCGCTCCGCATCGGTTATGCCGTTCTGCCTCCGGAACTGGTCGATCGTTTCGCCAGCCTGAAACACATTGCGGAAGACCATGGTCCTCTTGTCGATCAGGCCACGCTTGCCGCCTTCATGGATTGCGGCGCTTTTCACACGCATTTGCGGCGATGCCGCCGCCACTATGCTGAACGGCAGGAAAGCTTTCTGGATGCAATTGCCCGACACTGCCTGCCACTCAGTTTTCCAATAACAGACGGCGGCATGAACGTAGCCGGATTGCTCCCCGACGGCACGGACGACTACTGCTGCTCGGAACAGCTTCGTCAGAATGGACTCGACGTCCCGCCCTTATCCAAGTACGCCATTGCAAATGTGCGCCCCGGACTGCTCTTTGGCTTTACCGCCTTTGAGCCGCGAATCATACGGCGTGGCGTTGAAAAACTGGCGAAAGTACTTGGGAAAGACGAGATCACACGCCCTTTAGTAAGGAGACATGGTTCAAGGTAAAAGCGAGGATATTGCTTGCTGTCTAGATATGAATGGAGCGGGCTTACTTCGAACTTCAGGGCGGCGACCAATTACCGTGAACCAGAGGCGAGTCCGCCCGCCTCCTGCGAGAAACTCACAGCGATCGCCATCGTTGCTTTGCCATGGTCTGAGCAGATAGGTCACTTTGGCCCGTAGAAACTGCCCGTAGAATTTCATTCTGGCCGCTTACCAAACCGGCGCAACTGGCCGTTTTGCCAGTAGACCGTCAACAAATGCCCGTGCATACTTCCTGCACAGGGCTTGGCTGGCCAGGCAGCAAGCCCCGTGCAGGGGAGTAGATGCGCACTCCCTTGCCCAACCGAAGCCTCAAGCGAAAGGATCACCGATCCGGAAAGGACACTTGGACAGACGCACATGAACACGTTCTTTGATGAGGGAATTCACTCAACTAAGCAAGAAGGGCGCACAAATGATTGCACCATGGTCGAAAACTCTAATATGTCTGCTGTTCGCAGGCGGGTGCTTGACTTCAGCACTGCCGGCGGCGGCTCAACCGAAGAAACCGAACATCCTCGTCATCTTCGGCGATGACGTCGGCTATTGGAACGTCAGTGCCTACAACCAGGGCATGATGGGCTACAAGACTCCTAACATTGACCGGCTGGCGAAAGAGGGCGCGCTCTTCACCGACTACTACGGTCAGCAGAGCTGCACCGCGGGGCGCGCGGCATTTATCACCGGACAGAGCCCGATACGCACTGGCCTGACCAAGGTCGGTCTCCCGGGCTCTCCGGTTGGTCTTCAGAAGCAGGACCCCACAATAGCCGACCTGCTCAAGCCACTCGGCTACATGACCTTTCAAAATGGCAAGAACCATCTTGGGGATCGCAACGAGTTTATGCCGACGGTGCACGGCTTCGACGAGTTCTTCGGTAACCTCTATCACCTGAATGCGGAACAGGAACCGGAAAATGTGGATTATCCGAAGAATCCGGCATTCGCTGCCAGGTTTGGCCCGCGTGGCGTTCTCAAATGCAAGGCCACTGCAACAGACAACCCGGCGCCTGCCGATCCACGCTTTGGCGCATGGGGTAAGCAGACATGCGAGGATACCGGCCCGCTCACCATCGAGCGGATGAAAACCGCCGACGAGGAGTTTCTTGCCGCAACGCTCGACGACATGGATCGCTCAGTGAAAGCCGGCAAACCGTTCTTTATCTGGCACAACACCACGCGCATGCACATCTGGACCCATCTGCAGCCGAAATATGAGGCCATGATTTCCAAATACGGCTTCTATGGCGCTGGTATGCAGGAACTCGATGACAACGTCGGAGTTCTGCTCAAGAAGCTGGATGACCTCGGCATCGCGGACAACACCATCGTCATTTTCAGCAGCGATAACGGCGCCGAGGTAATGAGTTGGCCGGACGGTGGAACCACCCCCTTTCGCGGCGAGAAGAATACCAACTGGGAAGGTGCCTACCGTGTACCCTTCCTCATTCGCTGGCCGGGAGTCATCAAGCCGGGAACAGCAGTGAATGACACCTGCGCGCATGAGGACTGGTTGCCTACGCTGCTCGCGGCTGCGGGCGTACCCGACGTCAAGGAGAAGCTGTTGACGGGCTACCAGGCTGGCGACATGACCTATAAGGTCCACCTGGATGGCTACAATCTGATGCCATTTCTCAAGGGGGAGACGGCGGAAGGCCCCCGTAAAGAGTTCCTCTACTGGACAGATGACGGCGAGCTGGCCGCGCTTCGCTACGACAAGTGGAAGCTTATTTTCATGGAACAGCGCGCACACGGCCTCGATGTATGGGTGGATCCTCCCATTACACTGCGCTTCCCCATGCTGATCGACCTGCACGCCGACCCCTTCGAACGTGGCCCCGAGGAAGGCATCGACTACCCCCGCTGGAGACTGGACCGCGCATACCTGATCCTCCCCGCCGTAGGTTATGTTGCACAATGGCTGCAATCCTTCTCGCAATTCCCGCCGCGACAGACACCGGCCACCTTCAACCTTAACGAGGTCATGCAGAAGATGAGTACATCGGCTGCCAACGCCAACAACTGAACGCGCCGCTCACGGGCGGCCCCATCCTTTGTGACCAGGGTCCCCGCACGCGGGGTGTTCGTGGTGCCGGTAAACAAAGAGTGGATCAGCTGGAATTCCGGGCTCACGAATTCCTGTCAAGTCCCCAGAACCCTCGGGTTTCTTCCGCCAGTTTTTCTTTGTCAAGGGGGTAATCGTAAAGAAATCTTCTAACCTACACATTCCAAAGATAAAAAAGTTGCCTGATATTGGCATACGATTTACGCCTAAATTGCTAAACTGGATAAAGAGAGGAAAAAGGCCCGCCCACCCCGGCGGGCTTTCTTTTTTGGGGGGAGGCACGACAGACCAAGACCCGCGGGCGAGGCTTAACCCTCTCAGCGGAGCAGGTAACTGCCTTTAGAAAGAGGAATTTAGCGAAAACATACCGGGGGGCACGGAGCGATTCCAATATTTGTGCTCAGGAGTGTCTCCCTTCTGCGGAGGAGGCACGACAGGGCAAGACCGGGCAGGCGAGGCTCCTGCCCCCTGGGATGCAGCTAACTACATGTAGAAAGAGTAATTTAGCGAAATAATACCCCGGGGGGCACGGAGCGATTCCAATATTTGTGCTCAAGAGTGTCTCCCTTTCTGGAGTGGAGACGCGACAGGGCAAGACCGGGCAGGCGCGCGGCTCCATGGTTCGTGTTCACCGCGAGCTTGCTAGTGATAGTCCGTGGCGAACGCGTCGGCCTCGCGGTTCATCTCTTCCGGGGTCACGGCGTGCGAATACAGGAGCACCCGGTAGCGGAAGGTTGTGGTCTGACCTTTGTCGATGGCGTAGTTGAAAGCGGTCTGGCTGGGATCGAAGATCTTGCGGCCCAGAGGATTCCCGGCGAACAAACCGTAGCCGCGGGCATGCCAATAAGTTGGATATCCCGGATTGTCGGGGTGATCCACGATCGCAATGGCGACGACCTTGTCGTCCTTGGAGCCGGTCAGGGTGCACCAGCGCCCGCGTGTTCCCCACGCCTGATCGCCGCGCTTTCCTTCGCTGGTCAAATAGATTCCGCTCGCACCCGGAGAACCTGCATCCGCTACTTTGGTGGCAGTTCCGTTTGCGTCGATGAATACGCCGCCCTTTTCCGTGGGCGATTCGAGCCAGCTCGCGACGCGGATGCCGAGCAGCCCTTCTTTGTCGTCGTTGAAGACGACGTGATCGAGCGCCTTCAGAGTCGTGATCTGGTCGATGACGCGCGCGTCGCCTCGCGTAGCGAAGACGTATTGCGTGGTCTCGTCGAGAATCTTCTCGCCGGTGCCGGTGATCCACACCGACTCGACGACAAGCTCGCCACGGTCGCGCCCGCTTTTGGCAGAAAGGATTTTCTCCTGATAGATCGAGCCCATCTTGCTGCGGTCCTCCGGCTTGATAGCGTCGGAGTTGTTCCAGAAATCAAAGCCGTTGACATTGCCATAGTTGAACCACATGCCGGCGTGGTGTGGGTGATCGACGCGTTCGCCCGCGTTTGGAGTGAGCGGATAGCCGCGCGTCACCACAGTTCCGCCGGGAGCGATGAGGGGAAACAGGACGGGCTTCTTGAGCGAGGTGGGCCACAGATAGGAGGTGAAGGGCTGGCCGTCGATCGTGATGTCGACGCGCCGCTGAGCTTCGTCCGGTGTTACCTGCACTCCTTTCGCTGATTCTTTCGCCAGCATGTTCCCGCCGAATTCCATCAATGCCAACAGCGAACAGAGGACAAGCCAGGAGCCTCTAGCCGGCATAGGGCTTGCCTCCAACCATCACTTGTTCTGTTTTGTCGTCGAAGGTGACCTTCTGCCCGGTCTGGATGGCGGCAACGTTCATACAGAGTGCGACGGAATGGCTGTAGCCGGCGTCAATGCTGGCGTTCGGCGTCTTCCGCGAGCGGACACACTCCATCCAGTTGCGCATGTTGGCGGAGGTCATGGGATCTGCTCCAGTGTCAGCGGCTGTTGATGCCGGAGCCGCGTTGTCGCCCAAAGAAAAGCTCTCCAGCAAGTCTTCCTTCATGTGCATTTCTGCGGCTGCCTTTGCCTTCAGGCCGCCTTCGGGAGTGACGCGCTGCGTGTCCATGTCGAGCATTCCGCCGACCGAGTAGTAGAGTTCTTTAACGCCTCCCGCAGAGTTCGTCTGCCGTGATGTATATAAGACCTGAAACCCGTTGGAAAGATCGTCTGGCGGGCCGTA
>Ga0209139_10000035_pt1 | contig 34152 bp, 29 predicted proteins | sample BogFormECP14_OM3_FD_188246 | JGI IMG/M metagenome (GOLD analysis project Ga0209139, IMG submission 188246) | Bog forest soil microbial communities from Calvert Island, British Columbia, Canada - ECP14_OM3 (SPAdes) (version 2) | ecosystem: Environmental > Aquatic > Freshwater > Wetlands > Bog ...
GCCGTAATCACCACAATGTCGCTACCCGCCGTAGCGCTATAGTCTCCCGACGCCGTCGAAGCCCCCGTAGCCCGCGAATCCGTCCGTGTAATCGGCCCCGACTCCAGCATATCCAGCGCCTTACCCGCCGGCGGCCCATCCAAAATATCCGTCAACACCACATCCGCCAGCTCCAAATCCACAATCCGCTGCGCCGTAGTCGACCCGACAAATCCGCCGCCCACAACCGTAACTTTTTTTCTGCTCATCCGTCCCCTCGTTTTGTTGGAATTTCTCTGCGCAGTCTCAGCGTACTCTGCGTCTCTGCGTTAGATTTTTTCTTTGTAGAACGATCCGTAGTTACCGCGCCACAGCCGTAGCCTGCATATTCTCAATAATCGCGTCAGCAAACGCCGCCGTCCCAACCTTCGTCGCGCCCTGCATCAACCGCTCCAAATCATACGTCACGCGCTTCTGCTGAATCGTCCGCGCAATCCCGTCCTCAATCAACTGCGCCGCTTCCTTCCAACCCAAAAACTCAAACATCATCGCCCCAGACAGCATCACCGAACTAGGATTAATCACATCCTTGTCTGCATACTTCGGCGCCGTCCCATGCGTAGCCTCAAACACGCCAAAGCCATCGCCAATGTTCGATCCCGGTGCCATTCCAAGCCCGCCCACCTGCGCCGCGCAAGCATCCGAAAGATAATCCCCATTCAAATTCGGCGTAGCCAAAACGCTGTACTCATCCGCTCGCAGCAAAACCTGCTGAAACACCGAATCCGCAATCCGGTCATTAATCATCAACTTCTTCTTCCACTGCCCCTTGCCATGCGTCGAGTAAATCGCGTCCAAAGTCTGCTTCACCTCATCGCGCACCGACTTCGCGAACGCTTCCGTCGCCTGCTCCAACCCTGGCTCAATCAGCGCCGCATTCTGCTCAACGCTTAGCCCCGGATTCTTATCCAAATTATCCAAAATCCAGCTCTCCCGCTCCGTCACCGTCTCTGCGCGAAACTCCTCCCGAGCTAGGTCATAACCCCAATCCCGAAACGCCCCTTCAGTGAATTTCTGAATATTCCCTTTGTGCACCAGCGTCACACTCTTCCGCCCATGCTTCAGTGCATACTTGATCGCTCGCCGCACCAACCGTTTGGTCCCCGTAGGCGAAATCGGCTTAATCCCGACGCCCGAATCCCACCGAATCTGCTTCTTCCCATCCTTCAACATGTCGTTATTCAAAAATTCCAAAAGCTTCTTCACCTCAGGCGTACCCGACTTCCACTCAATCCCAATGTAAACGTCTTCCGTATTCTCGCGAAAAATCACCACGTCCATCTTTTCCGGCTGTTTCACCGGCGAGGGAACTCCGGCAAAATACCGCACCGGCCGCTCGCAAGAATACAAATCCAAAATCTGCCGCAACGCCACGTTCAAAGAACGAATCCCGCCACCCACCGGGGTAGTCAACGGCCCCTTAATCGCCACGCGAAAATCGCGAATCGCATCGACAGTCTCCGTCGGCAGCCACTCCTTGAATGCATTGAACGCTTTCTCTCCCGCAAACACCTCAAACCACGCCACGGCGCGCTTCCCGCCATACGCGTGCTCCACAGCCGCATCAAACACCCGCCGTGAAGCCTTCCAAATGTCGCGCCCAGTCCCATCCCCTTCGATAAACGGAATAATCGGCCGGTCGGGCACCTGCAATTCACCGCCGCTATACCCGATCCCTTTGCCCTCCGCAGGAACAGCCTGACCGTTGTACGAACTCTTCATGAATGCAAATCCTCCCGGGGGATTCTTAAGTGATTCCCATCAAAACGTTGCGCGCCGCCAAAAAACAGCGCATTCCGACGCGCCTCAGCGAACCACAAAACATACCATAACGCGCGCAAACTCCGAAATGAGCCGCCAAATCGGTGCTGTCTTTAATTTGGTGTGCGTGAGCCCAGCTCCCGCTTTGAAACTTACGACACGGCTTTCCCACGAAACCTAATCTTCCTACGTCAACAAAAATGCCTTTTCCTCAATGGGCCGAGACGCCGCCCACCGTGGATGTTTTCGCGCTATAGTCGTATCCAACGGATGGCGCCCTACGCCAGATCGCGCACCGAGGAGATCAGAGATGATGCTTGAATGGACCGAGTACTACAAAGAACTCATGTCGAGGATTGGCGAGCTCGCAAAACTGAGCCCGGACACCGTCCGTGGCTACCAAACGCTTTGTAACGCCAACTCCAAAACTGGCAAGCTCGACGAAAAAACGCGCCAGCTCATTTCGTTGGCCGTCGCCGTCACCACCCGTTGCGATGGCTGCATCACCGTTCACTCCGATGCGGCCCTTAAAGCGGGCGCCACAAAAGAGGAAATCTCGGAAGCCCTGGGCGTTGCCGTCGCCATGAATGCAGGCGCAGCACTCGTCTATTCCACTCGGGTCCTCGATGCCGTCGCCGCCCACACCGCAAAAGCCCAAGGCGCCTGATTCACCGCTAGCTGCTGCAGACCGCCGCGAAGCTTAATTTCTTTTCTTAGGCTTCGATGCCTTGGCCGGCTCATGCAATTCAGCCGGCTTCGGCTTCGGCGACTCCGACGGCTTCGCCAGCTTCGGCTCGCCCGCCGTTTTGGCTAATTGGGTCCTAGGCGCTTTCGACCGAATAATGTTACCCGTCCGGGTCTTACTCGGCTGCGTTGCACCTCGCGTGGCGACAACGTGCTGCGTCAAGTTCACCGTAAACGCATCCAAAATCGATGTTTGCTCCGTGCTTTCGTTGACGCCCAGCGACTCGCAAAGAATCGAGCTGGCGTTCACGGTCAGCCGCAAAAATCCATAAGCACTGCTGTTGTACACGTCGAGCGTGAGTTCGTTTCCCTTTCCGTCGTTTCCCGGAATCCCTGGCTGCGGATTCACGCCGTGTTTCCCTTTGCGCGGATCGGTCAAATTCAAATACCCGCCATTGCCCGCCACCACATAAGGAATCTCCCGCCCATCCGCCGCCATCGTGCGCGTATATCTCTCATAAAGGTGAGCGTGCCCCGAAAGCACAATGTCCGGCCAGATCTTCGCGGCTGAACACGCCTGATCAATTTGCGCCAGCATGTTCGGACTAGGGAAGTGCGATTTGCTGATAGTGAATGGCGGATGATGTACCGCAATCACCAATGCGAAAGGATCGGGGCTTCCGCCAGGCGCGTCCGCCGCCGCACGCCTCGCCGCCGCGGCCGTCAACTGGCTCTGCAGAAACTCGATTTGCGCTGTCCCCGTCGTCGCATCGTTGATGACTCCCGCCGTTTCCCCCGTATTCGAATACAGCCCGATGATCATCAGAAACGGCGCATTCAGCGTGAAGTACACGCCCGGCTGCGTCATCGTCGTGCGCGCAAAGCCTTTCGCCGCCGGATCATTTGTAGGCTTCTGCGAGCAAAAGTTCTCGTAGAACGGCGCCAGCGAAAACGCCACCGGCTCGCTCTTAAAGAGCACGCCGTCATGATTCCCGGGTATCGCGAAAATCGGCCCGGCATAGTCCCGGTACGGATCATAAAACTGGTCGTAGTAATAGCGCTCTTGCCCGAAGTAATAAACGACGTCTCCCAGGTGGTAGAAAAAAGCCGGCCGTCCCGTCGCATACGTTTCCGCGCCAATGTCCGCCGCCATCGCGTCCGCCACCGCAAATTGGTGCGACGGCTCCTTGATCCCGCCCGTATCCCCCGCGGAGTGAAAAACAATCTGTCCTGAGTTCGTGATCTGCTGAGAGGCATCCGCGCCAATAACGTCGCTAAACGACATGACCGGCGGTGTTTTCCACGGCGCCGGAATCTTCTCAGTAACATCTAAGGTCTGCGACTCGGGGATATTCGAATCCGCAGCAACATCCTGCGGATCGAACTCGTCGTAATTGTCAGGAGAAGGCTGGGGATTCGCAAAAGCAAAGCCGGGAATGCTCATTGTATTTTCCCTCCAAGCGTAAGCTACAGGGCACGTATGGGTTGAGATAATCTAACACGCCTGAGATTACAAAACTGTGAATCACGCTACTCCGGCAGCCCGTTGTCCCCAAAAACAAAAACGCCCGAGCCGAGCCCGGGCGTTTTTGTAGGGTCGGCCTTCTGAGGCCGACTGCTCTGCAATCTCTAACTACCGCAACCCCTAAAACATATTCCACAAATACTGGTTATAAACCTCGTGGTGATACTGCACCTCCGGCGCCTTCACAAAAGTACCAAGTAACCTCGAGCACCGGTCCGCCGAAGCCTGTTTCAAGTCCGCATACCTACCCTTCACGTCTTCGCCCAGCAATTTCGTAGTCCAAGCTGATTTCTTGAAGTCATCCAAAGCCGTATAAATATTGTCCGGCAAGTATCTTTCCGCCTGCCGCAAATTCTTGATCTTCGCTGTCTCTCCGTCGAGGCCCGTCTTGAAAATCGAGTACATGACCATATAAGGATTCGCATCCGGCGCCACCGACCGCACTTCCACGCGCATACTCTTCTCGTTCCCAATCGGAATGCGGATCATCGAGCCGCGATCCACCGCCGACGCCTTGATCTGATTCGGAGCCTCAAAGTGCGGATCAAGGCGGCGATACGCGTTCACGCTGGCGTTCAGCAACAGGCAAATATCATTGCCGTGCGTCAGAATGCGGTCCACAAACGACCACCCCATCTTGCTCAACTTTTCTTCGCCCTTTGGATCCCAGAAGAGATTCTTGCCATCCTCGCTGATCGATACGTTCGTATGCATGCCGTTGCCATTCACGCCCACCACCGGCTTCGGCAAGAAGCACGCCGTCGTTCCCATGTGCGTCGCCACCTGACGGCAGATCAACTTATAGAGCTGAATCTGGTCAGCCGCCTGCACCACTTCGCCGTACCCATAGTTAATCTCGAATTGCGATGGTGCGACTTCCGGATGGTCCTTCTCGTTTTGAAAGCCCATCGCGCGCTGTACTTCCGCCGTCGTGTCAATAAACGTGCGCAGCGGATCGCCCGGCAGAGAATGGTAATAGCCACCCGTATTGACGTACTCAAATTTGCCGTTGTCGTTGTAGTGCCGCTCCGCATCCGCTCCCTTGAAGAGAAATCCTTCAATCTCATTCGCTGCGTTAAGCGTGTACCCCTGCTTTTTGTGCAACTCCGCCGCGAATCCCTTTAGCACGCCGCGAATATCCGCAGCATACGGCGACCCGTCCTTGTCGATCACCTCACCAAATACCAGCACCTTGCCCAAACCAAAAACATCCGAGGGCCCCCAATAAAACGCTCCCCAATCCATCGACAACCGCAAATCGCTCTCGCGCTGTGCCGTAAATCCGCGAATGGAAGAGCCGTCAAACGTCAAATTGTCCCAGCTCTTGATCAAAAATTTCTTATCGTAGTCCAGCATGTGCAGCCGGCCTTCCAGGTCGCTGAACATCACCGTCACAGCCTTGATCCGCTTCTCGTCTGTCAGGTACTTGATCCGCTCTTCCTGAATTTTGTGCGCGGCAACGCGATTCTTGCGCTGCTCTTTCGCTTTCAGGTTCAGCTCTTCGAGCTCGTCGTAGGAAAGAGCAAGGAAATTACGCAGTTCGGTCGACATGAATCTCCTCAAAATAGGGTGAAATTAGGTGTGGCGCAGAATGGCGGGACGTACAGGCGCTATTCATCGGCCCGTAGGGTATCGCGCCCATCTCGCGAGCGTCAAATCGAAAAATCATTTAAGCCAATCGAAAAAACAAATGGAATCCCGCCAATTTGCACTGCCCGGCCCCCTCGCTTGTCATTCTGAGCGAAGCGAAGAATCTCTCTTCGCTCCCTTTCGCCGGATGTCCCGTCCCACCTCAGTCGTAATACTCCTGCCCCAAGTGCGTTATCAAATCCTCGCCCATCATCCAACGCAGGGTATTCTTCAACTTCATCGATTGAATGAACAAATCGTGCTCCGGATAGAGCCCCGGCGCGGTCATCGGCGATTTGAAGTAAAAACTAAGCCATTCCTGAATCCCGTGCATCCCAGCCCGCTGGGCCAAATCCAAAAACAACACTAAATCCAGCACAAGCGGCGCCGCCAGGATCGAATCCCGGCACAAAAAGTCCACCTTGATCTGCATCGGGTACCCCAGCCACCCGAAAATATCAATATTGTCCCAACCCTCTTTGTTATCTCCACGCGGCGGATAGTAGTTAATCCGCACCTTGTGATGCATCTTCCCGTAAAGCATCGGATAAAGCTGCGGCTGCAAAATGTACTCCAGCACGCTAAGCTTGGACTCTTCCTTAGTCTTGAATGACCCCGGATCCTCCAACACTTCACCGTCGCGATTCCCCAAAATGTTGGTAGAGAACCATCCATCCAACCCCAACATGCGCGCCTTAAATCCCGGCGCCAGAATCGTCTTCATCAAAGTCTGCCCAGTCTTAAAATCCTTCCCGCAAATCGGCACGCTATGTTCCTGCGCCAAGGCCTGAATCGCCGGAAAATCCACAGTAAGGTTCGGCGCACCATTCGCAAACGGCACCCCGCTGGTGATCGCCGCCCACGCATACAACATCGACGGCGCAATCGCCGGATGATTCGACTTCATCGCCTCCACAAACTTCTCAGGAGTCGAATGCACCTCCTCCGCCTTTACAAACGTTTCCGTCGACCCGCACCAGCACATCACCAAACGCGACACCCGGGACGTCTTCCGGTATTTCGCAATATCGTCTTTGATTTGCAGCGCCAATTCGTACTTGTTCTTCCCCTTCTTGATGTTCGGCCCATCGATCAACTTCACGTACTCATGATCAAACGCCGCCTTCATCGGCTTGATCCCCGAAAGAAAGGTTTTCACCTTCGCAAGGTCCTGCGGATTCAACACCCCCGCATTCGCCGCCGATTGATAAGCGTTGTCCTTGAAAATATCCCAGCCGCCAAACGTCAAATCCTTCAGTTCCGCCAGCGGCACAAACTTCTTCACCAGCGGTGACCGCCCATCCGTGCGCTTCCCGAGCCGAATCGTCCCCAGTTGCGTCACGGACCCCACCGGCTGCGCCTTCCCCTTGCGCACCAACTCCACTCCCGCCATGAACGTCGTGCTGACCGCCCCCATTCCAGGCATCAAAATCCCAAGTTTCCCCTTCGCCGGAGCGATTTTCCCAGGCTTTTCCATGCAACTCCTCATTCCCCAAGATTTGCAATGCATCACACACGCAGCAGCGAGCCTGCCGCGCCCCAAACAAACCAGTAATCATGAGCGAAGGAAAGAAGATTTGCAAATCCGAGCGCTCAAGCGCGCCCGCACGCGTCCGTTGTAGGGGCGCAGCACGCTGCGCCCCAGTCAAGCACAACTCGACCCAGCGCACCCCAAACCCAGGCGAGTTTGCGCGGCAAAGAAATGAATTGGAAGGAACAATCACAACAGGGAGGCCCAACGCCGTGAGAAATTCAACTTCCCGCTAATCCCCCGCAATCATCGGCAAAAGAAATTCCTGCAACCTCTCGCTTTCGCCCACGGGCAAGCGGTCCAGCAGTATCCCCATATGATTCCCGCCAATAATCCTCACCACCGACCCCGCACCCATTATCGGCTTCATCCTATGTGTGAGCTCCATGCTCACCTGCACCGCCGAACCCGCAGGAATCACGCGATGCGACTTAACCAGCAGCCCTTGCATGCTTATATCGACCGTCTCGCCCACAATCTCCTCGAACCCAAATTTCAATCGCACCTTGCTCTGCAGCGCCACGCGCCGCGTCTGCCTTCTTTCGTGATCCATCCGTCCCTGCGTCGCCCGCACCAGCTTCAACAGTCGTTCCTTGTCGATCGGCTTGTACAAGAAAAAGCTCGCGCCCGCTGCGAATCCCTGCGACATCGCGCTCGGCCGCTGATCGTCGCTCATCATAATGATCGGTGTTTTCCGGTTCGATCCCGCTCGGCGCACTTCCCGGGAGAGCTCAATTCCATCCGGCGAGCTCATGTGCAGACTAAAAAACATCATATCGAATCGTCCTTCTTCCAGAAAACTCACCGCCTGCCCGCTCCTCGTCAACGTCAAGGCATCAACACCCGCTGCGTACAGAACCTTCTTGATCAGGTCGCATGTGGCGGCTTCATCGTCCACTACCAGAGCTCGTCTTTGCATCTCGCCCTCCGGTGCTGCTCTCCGGCTGCGATCCAGCTCGTAAACTCGTCCGCTAGAACGGTCGGCCTCTTCGCGCGCATTATCAGCCTATGGGCAATAGCGCGGCCCGCGATATCTCATAGCAATCAAACTGCACTCCCACTCCCATCTTCCCGCCCAATTCTCCGGAGCGCTCCACGCGCACCACGTGGCCCGTTCACCGCCATTCCGTCGAGGGCTCGTCCGTGATTTCTTCAGGCATATTCAGCAGTATCTCCACCGTTTCCCCTTCGCGAAGGGGCGACTCGGTGGCAAAGAAGATTCCGCTTTGTGAGAGATTCACCGATTCCGTTCTCTGTTCAGGCCCCTTGGATTTCCAGATGCGTATACGCAGGGGAGTCTTGAAACTGAGCCGGCGAGCGATACGGCGGTCTGAACTCGCAATTTTCATAATGGTCTCCGCCCACTAGGAAAGAGGAATACAACCTTGGGATCTTCAGGGAAGCACGATCATCACCATCGTCCACGCACTTCGAAAGATCAGTTTTACAACAGGAAACTGTTCAATATTGCACACCGCTGAATTTGAAGGAGTTACGGCCCGCAACTCCACTGTTTACATAGCACCGGACCTGTTTTTCCTCTCGATCTTGCCTTGGTTGGGGCCATTCTGAGACGGATCTGGTGCGATTTAGCCAACTCTCACAAGCCGCCAAATCGCCGCTTCGCAAAGAGCTTTCCCGTTTCCAAATCGCACCGAGGTTCCAAATTGGGAAAACACGCCACGAAAGCGTACTCATTCTTTGCACGCTCTAATCGCGAGGTCTCTGCTCCATCTGAAGCCACTTTTTCTCTGAGATCGCGACCAACTTGCTGTTTGTAGGCGCCGGGCTTTAGCCCGGCATCGGCGAGACGGTGCGCCGTTCAAAACCAATCGCTGCGGTAAGCCACCCACCAGCTCGCATACACAATAGGGATCGTTGCGAACACAGCCCACCAGAAGGGCAGCACCAGATCCGCCACCAGTCCGAGCGCACTAAACGTCAACCAAAAAATCTTCTTCTGCACAATTCATTCTAGCCCGCAATACTGGTGCCAGAAGCCATCTCGCCCGAAGCGATTCCACACTTGCAAATCCAAGCGCGTCTCCAGTCACCCGCGCGACACACTATGGCCGCAAGCTTCAAGCCTTCTTTTGCTCCAGCTCCGCCCACCGCACATAAAGCCGCTCGACCGCTTTCCGCGCCGCATCCAGCTCCAACGAAGCGGTATGCAGCCGTGCTCCGTCGCTCACAATCGCCGAATCCTGCAAAGCCGCCTGCTTCTCATGAATCGACCGTTCCGCCTCAGCGATCCTCTGTTCCATGCTCTCGAGTTCCCGAGCATCCTTGTAAGACAGCTTCTTCTTCGCCGCTGCAGCGGGCGACGCTGCTGCGCCCTCGCCATCCGGCTTCGACCGCAAGGTCGGCTCTGGAGCGTCAGCTCGGTTTCGCTCCACCTGCTGCGTTTCCTGCCACGCATCCCATTGGGAGTAGTCGGCAAACCGCTCGATGCCGCCCAAGCCATCGAAGCCCAGAACAATAGTGGAAACCCGGTCCAGCATATAGCGGTCGTGTGTCACCAAAACCAATGCCCCGCGAAATTCGAGCAAACTCTCTTCAAGAATTTCCAGCGTAGGAATGTCCAGATCATTGGTAGGTTCGTCCAATAGCAAAACATCGGCTGGCTGCAACATCAGCTGAGCGATCAGCACGCGCGCTCGCTCTCCGCCCGAAAGCTGACCAACCCGCCGGTTCAAGTCTTCACCTGTAAACAGAAATCGCGACGCCCAGGCAGCGACATGAATCACGCGATCCTGATAAATCACCGCATCGCTATCCGGTGCCAGCGCCCGCCGTAGCAGCAAGTCCGGATCAAGCACGCGGTTCTGGTCGAAATAAACCATGCGCAAAGAATCGGCTTTGCGGATCTTGCCCGCGGCAGGCTCCAGATCGCCGCGAAGCAAACGCAGCAAGGTAGTCTTCCCGCTGCCGTTCGGCCCCAGAAGCCCCACGCGCATCCCGGAGGTGACCGTAAACTTCAGGTGATCGAACAGCACCTGGCCGCCAATCTCGCCGGTCACTCCATCGAGCTGAATCAGTTGCTTCGTCTGCCGGGTGCTTGCGGAAAAATCAATCTGCGCCGTGCTGACGCTGCTCCGCGCCTTCATCTCCGCCAGGTCGCCGATCATCTTGTGCGCATTACCAATGCGCGCCTTGGACTTCCTCGTCCGGGCCTTGGCACCGCGTCGCAACCACTCAATCTCCGAGTGCACGCGATTCTCCAGCGCCTCCTGACGGTTCCGCTGCGCATGCAGATGCTCTTCTTTAGCCAACAGAAAAGTACTGTAGTTTCCTTTGACCCGCAGCGCGCCATCCTCATAAGCGCGGTCGATCTCCACCATCTCGTTCGTAACGTTTTCCAGGAAATACCGATCGTGGCTCACGACGACGGTGGCAAAGTTGGCGCGTTGCAACAGCCGTTCGAGCCACTCAATCCCAGCGAGGTCCAAATGGTTCGTCGGTTCGTCCAGCAGCAGAATGTCCGGGTTCTGCACCAAGGCCTCGGCGATGGCTAGACGCTTTCGCCAGCCGCCGGAAAGCGTCTCGGCAGGAATCTCCAGGTCCACGAACCCGGCGCGACCAAGCGTCTCGGCAGACCGCGCCGCCCGCTCCGATTGCGGCACTGGCGCCCGCTCCAGCGCCGCGTCAATCACCGCCCGAATGCTGACGCCCGGAGCAAACTCCGAGATCTGCTTGACGTAGCTCAGCCTCGTGCCCTTGCGCACGGCTACGTCCCCGCTATCCGGCTTCGTTTTGCCGCACAGCATCTCCAATAACGTCGATTTGCCCGAGCCATTCGGGCCAATCACGCCGATGCGGTCCCCTTCGGACACCGTGAACGATATATTCTTGAATAGCGGAGCGGCCCCGTATCTCTTGGACAATCCCTGGGCGCTAATGATTGGCGGCAATTCTCTCGGTCTTCTCCTGCTCTTAGTTTAACCTGAGGAACGAACACAAGCACACTTGGAACCAGAGTCGGCGCTCGGATTGACGAACGCAGCGCTACGAGAGGCGGCTTACCGCTTGACCGCAGCGACGCACAAATTCGATGCGATCGTTCTCGGCGCCGGCGCTGCGGGACTTTTCTGCGCCGCTGAAGCCGGCAAACGCGGACGCCGCGTCGCCGTCCTCGAACGCGCCGATCGCATCGGGAAAAAAATACTCATCTCTGGCGGAGGCCGCTGCAACTTCACCAACATTCATTGCAAGCCAGAGAATTTCATTAGCGCGAATGAACATTTTGCGAAATCCGCGCTAGCCCGTTATACGCCTTCCGATTTCATCGCGCTCGTCGAAAAGTATCGCATTCCGTATCACGAGAAAACGCTCGGCCAACTCTTCTGCGACCGCTCCGCGCAAGATATCACCGGGATGCTGGAAAGCGAGTGTCGCGAGGCTCGCGTCCAAATCCTCCTGAACGTCAACATCCAGGAAGTGCAGCACAGCGGCGAATTCGTAGTGCGCTCGGAGTCCGCCGAATTTCGCGCCCCCGTTCTAGTCGTCGCAACGGGCGGTCTCTCCATTCCCAAAATCGGCGCAACATCGCAGGGCTACGACCTGGCGCGTCAATTCGGCCTGAAGATTGTCAAAACACGCCCCGCGCTTGTGCCGCTCGTACTGCCAAAAAAGGAACAGAATCACTACAGCGATCTTGCCGGCGTTTCCGCGGCCGTCGTCGCCTCCGCCGATCACCATTCGTTCCGCGAACAAATGCTTTTCACCCATCGGGGCTTAAGCGGCCCGGCGATCCTGCAAATCTCTTCGTACTGGGAAAAAGGAAAAGTGCTGCGCATCGATCTTGCTCCCGATCGCGAGGTAACCTCGGCGATCAGGAAAGCCAAGGCGAGAAATCTCACTGCGGCTCATACTGCTTTTCTTGGCGTCTTGCCGAAACGTTTCGCCGAACGCTGGCTCGACTTGCACGCGCCTAAATCCTGGACCAATCACGACCTGGACCATCTCGAACGCGACCTGCACGAGTGGGTTATCGTCCCCGCGGATACGGAAGGCTACGAGAAAGCCGAAGTCACTGCCGGCGGCGTGGACACCTACGAACTCTCCAGTAAAACCATGGAGAGCCGCAGAGCGCGCGGGCTATTTTTCATCGGCGAAGTCGTCGACGTCACCGGCCACCTGGGCGGGTTCAATTTCCAATGGGCCTGGGCGTCGGCCGCCGCCGCAGGAAGAGCGTTGTAGTCAAAATGTCGTGCGGCGAGCGCTGCAACTCGGCTCGCGAAAGCGTGAAGCGACACGTCTCACGGTTTTGGATAGCGGCGAATCTCCCACACCAAATAGACCAACACCGCGATGTTGACCACCAGCGCGACGATGTTCGCAACGCCCGTTTGGCGAACGATCTCGTAAATTTCCAGCGGCAAAAACGAAGCCGTCGAGACGATCGTAAAATACTCCGCCCAGCGTTTACGTAGCGCCAGGCCGGTTCCTTCCGTGAGAAAGAGTGCGGCATAGATGAACGTTCCCACACTCAGTTCCTTCAACTCCTTGTCATTCACGTCCGGCAATTTCGCCAGCAGCCAGTGAATGAGGCGGTTGTGGTAATCGACGCGAAACGCGTTGATCCAGTGATCCGCTACGGCGGCCACGTCTTTGTGAAGCAAGTGCAACGCGCCAATGCCGAGTGCGATCAACGCGAAGCTCTTCGCAAACTTGAAGACGGCGATCAGCATCAAGCCGCGAGAATGTGAGGCGCTTTTAGCCATTTGGCAGGGCAAGCCGCTAAGTCAAACCCGTTGATTGTACATGCTTAACTGCGACTTGGTAGGACAGGCATTCCTGCCTGTCGCCTTTTGTTCACAAAACATACGGGCCTTTTCCCGCGTTGGAGAAGCGGAACAGATAGCGTGGGCTGGCGTGGGAACAAAACAGCGACAGGCAGGAATGCCTGTCCCCCGTGACTGAATCACGCGGACGCCGCCGCAAGAACGACCGTTGAATCTACCGGTCGGGCACAACTTTCTTGCTCAAGTTGTTCGCCGCCGGGTCCTGAACTTTCACGCTCACATTGAAAAACGTATTTGCGATGAAATGATTTCCGGTTGAGCCCGCGGCCTCAAGGATTCCAATGGGCGCTTCCGAAATCGAATTGCGCGATACGGAGTTGTCGTTGCCCTGCACATAAATGTCCGCATCCCCGCCATTGAAGACTGTGTTTTCGTCCGCGCGGCTGTTGTTACCTTGCAGGCGAATATTTTCAAACACGCTCGCGGCGTACACTTTGTTGTCGCGCACCTCCGCGGCGTTTCCATCTACAAAGATTCCGACCTGGCTGAGCCCGGCCGTGTTGTCCGTGATGTGCACGTTGTCCGACTGCGTCACTAAAATATCCGTCGCCACAGTCTCGCAAGTGGCGACCGCTGTACATGGCGACCAAACGTTGTTTGCTATTGTATTCTCTCGAATGGCGCCTGCCGCGGAGAATCCGATCTGGATGCCGTTTTGCGCGGCTCCGGTTGTCGGGCCCACGCCGGTAACTACGTTGCGGTGAATCGTCGCGGTGGTTCCGGCTTCGTTCGCGGTGATGCCATTCTTCTGATAATCGTGAATCGAGCAATCCGCGATCTCCACGTTCGAGCTTTGGCCGGCGCCACTCTCGACAAACACACCCGTTCCGCTCTGGCACCCGTTTAGCGAAGCACTGAGCTTAAAGTTGCGCACCGCCGCATGGCGCAGGTTTCCCGAGGAGTTTTGAAAGTAAACGCCGATGAGACGCGGCGCGCATTCCGTAATTCCATTGTTGATTCCATCGACCGTCAGTCCGGAAATCGATACGTTCGTCGCACCGCTCACAAGCACCGCGGCGGCTATAGCATCGCCCGTAGCCAGACTTGTGGCGTTCTGCGGAATCGAAGCCGGCACCAGGAACGCGCCGCTATCCGCATCGATGTCCAACGATTTCGTGATGGAAAGCTGCTCTGCGTAGATGCCGTTACAAATGACAATCTCATCGCCCGGCGACGCTGCGTTGATCGCATCCTGAATCGAAGTGAATTTCGCAGCCGGACAGATCGCTGGATTATTGCTCACAACCAACGTCGCCGATGGAGCAGCAAGCGTGGCGTGCGCCGCCAGAACGAGAAGAAGCGTGACGATCGAGCAACGGAAAGCAATTGCGGAATGTAGTTTCACAGGTCCCCCTTATCGGTTTGGGCCGACATCTTCGGGGCGGGGCTGAGACCACCCAAGTCAGGTTTGCAAAGTGGGGCGCCTTACCGGCGGACAATCTCACCAGACAGGTGAGAGGTTAGCGTAGGAGAGGACCCCGAGAGGAAACATCCCTCTGGCTTTATATTACACCCGTAAAACGCTCTTCAAACTTGCCGCGAATAATTTGCTCGAATTAGCTGGCCGGACGAACAGGTAGGCGCGCCGGGTTGTTTGCGTTGAAGAAGAGGCGACAGGCAGGAATGCCTGTCCTACCTACTTGTGCGAGGGGAGCAAATCCCAGATCGCGGGATCTTCTGTGCCCAGCACCCAGGAACAAAACCCTTGAAGACCACGGTCTTTCACGAGGGTGTAGCGCTCGCGGAAGGTGTGCGCGTCGGTGAAGAAAATCCATTCGCGCATGTCGCCGCGATAAAAGTAGAACCACGAGACGCGGTCCGTCGCGTCCCATTCGATATGACCGCCGTAGGTTTTCCCGAGGTCCAGCGCGTCGCCCGTGCCGATGTATTCGGCCGAAGGATTCGGCTTGTCGCCGCCTTTGTCGCCCGACTTTTCCGGCGTGCCCGCAAACCAATGGTAACCATACAGAGGAATGCCCAGCGAGAGCTTCTGCGGCGGCACCGATTTCAGTGCGTAATCGAGGTTTGCATTAGTCCAACCCCAGCCCGCCACCGGCCCCGGCGCCGTCCAGCGCGTGTGCTGGTCGTAGGTCATCAGGCAAATCAAATCGACGGATTGCGCGAGCGCCTTCAGGTCGTACGCGCCGCGCCAGTTCTCATAGATCCAGGCGGAGAAACCACTCTCACCGGCCGGCCCGCCCGGCGCGTTGGGCACCGTCGCAATCGAAAGCTGCAGTCCTTCGCGATGGAACGCCGCGGCAGCTTCGCGAACCATGTCGGAGAGCAGGTCGCGGTCGGTCCAGTGCACATTCTCAAAATCAAATTGAAAACCCGTATAGCCGTTCTCTTTGCACGCGCGAATGAGCGATGCGTATATGCTGGCCTTCGCCGTGGCGTTCTTCAGTAATTTGCGAAAATCTTCCTGCACAAAATCGCCATTCGCCACGATCGGCATCACGGGAACGTGATGCTGCTTCGCGGTTTCAAGCACCAGCGGATTCGCGCCGCCGGAAAGCAAGCCGTCGGCGTCGACGCTGTACCAAGCGGGAACGAGCAAATCGATCTTGTCGGCGTGCGCGAGAAATGAGCGGACGGACTTCGAGTCGCGCGTCATGTAAAAAAGCGACTTGGGTTGCTGCGCGCGCAGCGCAGGCGCAGAAACGCCAGCGAACAGGATAAAAATAAAACAGGTGATGGAGCGCTTCAGTGAAGGTTTCATGATGCGCAGTTTAGCCGCGCAACGAGGTCCATTTCAACGCAAAGCACAAAGAAGCGGAAAATTGTCGGGATTCTCGACTACACCAAGCCTACCGTTGTCGAAAATTCTGTCTTCAGGCCGTTCAGATCCTCCCACTTGGTCTCGACGTCGCTCATGAGCGCGCTGAAACTCAGCATCGGTCCGCACATCTGCTTCAGCGGCAGAACTTGACCTCCCGCGCAGGTCGATAGCAGATACAAATAGGTCGTGAGAATGTGCTCGCAGTACGGATTGGGCTGCACCAGGAATTTCGGCGGCAAGATGGTGTACGGCTTCAGATCGTATTCCCCCATGACGTGGTTATAGGGCAAGAGCGGCAGTCGCGGCACTACGTCCAGTTCGTTGGCGATGCGAAACGTGTTCGCGACCAACTGGTTGTATTTCAAGGCGAATTGCGGGTCGCCTGTTCGTGGGCTTGCGTAGGTCCACGAAGTCACGTTGTGATAGGGCTCGGGCGCGTTCACTGTGATGTCCAAGGTCGCCAGCGTCGCCAGCGCGCCTCCCAGGCTGTGGCCGCATACCGTCAGCGTCTCCACCGGTTGAGTCCAACGCAGATTGGGCAAATCGTCGATCAGCCGGGGAGAGCCCGCAGCCACTCCGGTCGCCACGGACATATACATGTCCGTGAAACCGTCCTCGGTCTCACCGGCGCTCGCGAGAAACGGACACGGGCTGGTCGTACCGAACGTTGCGTCCAATACCCACTCCTTGATTCCTTCGGTACCGCGGAAGGCGATGATCGCTTCACCGGTTCCCCGCCCTTGTAAAACCAGGCCGATAGAGACCTGCTGGGTGCCCCGCGCCGGATTTTTCTGCGTGGCAAGATCGTTGGCGTAAATCGTGGTGATGACATCGAATTGCGCCGGAGCTACACCCATGCCCGCCGAAACCACTTGCCCAGCTTGATTCGTCAGATCGCCCCGCGCCTGGGCGTAAGCCTGATTGACAAGTTGCGCGTACAGAATCGCTTTGTTGAAGTCCATGGAGTTTTCTTCCTTACGTTGAATCTTCCGCCTGTGGCTCGCTTTGCGAAGTCCGCTGAGAGAGAGCGGGGAACCTCAGGGATAGCTAACTGTGGCGCAATCTTAGGCAGCGGAACGGTGCGAGTCAAGAGTTCGACGCGGTCATCCTCGGCCCACCCTACGGGACTAGCGCCATTTTTTCAGCGCGGGCCAGACTTTTTCCAGCGTGCCGAACTTGGCGCCGCGGCAAATGTAAACGTCGATTTGCTTTTCGAGCGCATACGGATTGTCTGCGGATGTTCCTACGAATTCGACGTGCTCGAAGAGTTGTTCAAGACGCTCCCGGTTGTCGCCTAAGACGACCAGGCAATTTCCGGAGTAGCCGCGCGGTCCCCAGAGAAAATAGGTCTGATGTCCGCTCAAGGCGGGCGGCAAACCGTAGCGGCGGCCAAGGAAGTCGATCGCACCGGCTTGGCCGTAGTCCTGGCCAAAGATCGCACAGCCGGGCCGTTCTTCGGGCGAGAGCCGCGCGTAGCCCTTTGCGGCTTCGTCCACGATCTCCTGCCAGCCGAACTGGTCGGCGTACCACTGTGGCAGCGGCGCGCGCTCGTGGCCGTGCTCCATTACGGGCGGCTTCACTGGCAGAATTTTCATGTAGGCGAGGAAATGGTCGGGCGAAAGAATGGGCACGGTTAGCGGGGCGACGTACGCGCCGCCCGCAAGCAGCAGGATGACAATCACGGCTTTCAGCCAAAGCAAGCGTCGCGGAGCAGGTTTCAGCGCTTCCGCCTCGGACGCATCTATTTTGCGGCGTTCGAGCTGGCCCTCGATGACGACGGCGCCGGCGGCCATCAGCATCGGATAGATGGGCGAGAGATAGTAAACTTTCCCGTGCAGAACGAAGAAAACAGCGAAGCACACGAGGTAGCACCAGCCGAGCACCCGGTAGGGCTTCAGGATCGGCGAGACGAAAGGCAGGATCAGCCCCCGAAGCCAGATCGGCGCCGTAAGCGGCTGAACCAGCATTATTTGCTGGAGCGAGTATTGCCAGAGAGGGAGGACGACATCGCGACCGTCCTCGCGGATGTTGTGCATGAGCTGGAGGAACGGCCAATGGTTATGAATGTTCCAGAGCAGGTTCGGCAGGAAAATCAGGAACGCGGCGAGACCTCCGAGCCAGATCCACGGATTGAGAAACGCGCGGCGCTGCGGGGTGAGCAAAAGGCCGATGAAAATGCCGAACCCGAAGAGCAGGATGGAATATTTTTCTTCGAGGCCGATGCCGGCGAAGATGCCGAACCAGAGCCAGTAGCGTGGGTTGTCGCGCTTGATGGCGAGGATTACGAAATAGGCGCAGGCCATCCACAGATTGGGTTCGAGGCAGCTCGTACCGAGCAGGCTGCCGTTGGAGAGATATTGCGGCGCGACCAGGACGCATATCGCGCTAAGAAGCACAGCATAGGCGCGGCCGCCCAGTTCGCGCGCGAGGACGGCCGTTTGTACGACGAGCAAGGAAGAGGCGACTGCGGGAATGAAGCGAATGCTGCGCAACGAGTCCCCGAGGACGGCGCGGCAAACGTGGATCAGGAAGGGAATGAGCGGCGGCTGGTCCACGTAACCCCACGCGAGGTGATCGCCGCAGGACATGTAATCGAATTCGTCGCGGAAATAGCCGTAGCGGTTGTTGAAGTAGCAATGGAAGAGGAATTTTGCGAAGGCAATGATAACCACGATCAGCATGCCATTCGCTAGAAACGATTGAGACTTCGACGCGGACGAGGGAGCTTGAATGGCAGTGTCTGTCATCTGCGGCTCGGCAGGGATGGCAATGGCACGTTGGACTCTCTTTTCGAATTTCTTTCTGAATCTTGTTCCGAACTTCTAAGGCAGCGTGAGCAGATTATGCTTCAGAAAGGCAGACGGTCGAAAGGGAAGAGTTGTTTCCGGCGACAAGTCGCCACGTATCGGAAGATTGAGAGGCGCGAGTTTTGAGGGCTGCCCAAGCGGCATGCTGGGCGGGCGAAGAGCTAGGATCTGCCGCGGCGTTCCATCCCAGCGATCGAGCTGGCGATTTGGATCGAGACTAGAGCCACCATTCCGAAACCAAGCATGAAGACGACCACGGGGTCCCCCTTGTGCGGCACTGTACAGAAGGGCAGGTTGGCTTCCAAAGTCAAGATGTGTGTTTGCAATAAGATAGCGGCAGTCGTCGAGAAGAGGCGTCAATAAACGGATACAAGTGTCCGCAAGGGCGCACAATTTGCCGGTAATAGTACTTACCGAACGGTGGTTGACCGAGAGGCTTTGGCTACAGCGAAACTCGTAGTTCATTGAGCGGATGAGCCTTAAGCCAAGCAACTAAGAATTGCGCGAAGACTAGGCTTTGCTCAGTCGGATGGAGCCGTCGCCAGTGTGGACCGTAAGCGACTGGCCGCCGCCGTTCATCTTGCCGTGAAGCTGGGAGTTGCTAAACGTGCCTTCGACCGTTACCGGCAAGCCCACGCTGATGTGGCCGTCGCCGGTGCTGGCGTCAATGTTGGCTTGGAAGTCGCCCGGTAGAGACAGGTCGACGCTGCCGTCGCCTGTGCGGATGTTCCAGCTGGAGGCCATTTTCGACCCGGGCAGGACGTGCGTGTCCACGCTGCCGTCGCCGGTCTTGATGTTCAGCGCGTCGAACCGCCCCGCGATCCTCACGTGACCGTCGCCGCTGTCGGCGTCCAGCTTGCCGTCCAATTCGCGGGCTTCGATGGAGCCGTCGCCGGTGTGCAGACGCATATCGCCTTTGAGAGTGTCAACGTTAATGCTGCCGTCGTTGGTATGGAGATCGATCGTGCCCGTCAGCGTATTTGCGCGGATCGAGCCATCGCCAGTCTGCACCACGATGTTTCCATTCAGGGCGCTGAGTTCCACCGAGCCATCGCCCGTATGTGCATTTAAATCAGCGTCTTTAGGCATGCGCACTTCGATATGCAGCTTACGTCCGTTGCCGCCCCAGGAAAAGCCCCAATGGCCGGTGACCCGCGCAACCAGTTCGACCTGATCGCCGCTCTGGTGGGCGTCAATGTGCAGATTCTTGTCCAGCTCATAGCCCTGATATTCGACGCGAAACTCGATGGTTTTGCTGTCGCTGGTGGTCACGCGGACGCCCCCGTCATTCGTGTCGATGCGCACATTGGCGCGGCCGGACACGGTGAAGCTCTTGGTAACGTCGGCGGCGCTGGCACGAGGCGCAAAGGCGACTGCGGCGAACAGGGCGGCGCAGGCGAGTCCCAGGCGGACGCGGGTGGTGCGGTTAGCGGGCGAATTCATAGCTCGAAGCCTCCGTAGCATATCGTTCTAACACTAGATACGACGCCTTGGGTCAAAATGTTCCCGGTTACGAGTTTCACGGGCGCTTGACGGTACAGACGCCGGGGCGGGCGAAATGTCAGGGCCGAAGAGAGCGTTGGCCTCCGAAGTGTCAACGCCGCGCGGCGGTCTTCTTGGGAGCCGCGGGTTTCGGCTTGGCGCCTCCGGGTTTGGCACGCAGCGCGGCCAGGAATTCGTCTGCCGGCAGCGTATTGAGGACGTCCTTCTTCTCGAGCCAGCCGCGGCGGGCTACGTTTACGCCGTGGCGGATGTAGCCGAGATTCATGGTGGTGTGCGAGTCCGTCGAAATGACCACCTTCACGCCGCGTTCCTTGCACATGCGCAGGTGAATGTCGTTCAAATCGAGGCGGTCAGGGAAGGAATTGCATTCCATGGCGACACCGTGTTTCGCGCAGGCGTCGAGAATTTTTTCCATGTCGTAGTCGAGCGGCTCGCGGCGCAGGATCAGGCGGCCGGTGGGGTGGCCGATGATTTGGGCGTAGGGGTTTTCAATGGCGGCCAGCATTCGGTCGGTCATTTCAGAGCGGTCCAGGTTGAAAAACGAATGGATGGAGCAGACGACCACGTCCATTTGCGCGAGCAGCTCGTCGGAGTAGTCGAGGGCGCCCTTTTTGAGGATGTCGACCTCGGAGCCGGCTAGGAGGCGAATGCCCAGGCCGGTTTCGTTCGCCGCGCGGATTTTTTGCAGGTGCGCGGTCATGCGCTTTTCATCGAGGCCGTTGGCAACCGTGACGGCTTTCGAGTGGTCGGTGATAGCGATGTACTCGTGGCCCAGGGCGCGTGCGGCTTCGGCCATTTCTTCGATGGAGTTTTTTCCATCGCTGGACGTCGTATGCATGTGCGGGTCGCCTTTGATGTCGGCAAGTTCGAGTAGCTTGGGGAGCGTGTGAGCTTCGGCGGCGGCAATCTCGCCATTGTTCTCGCGCAGTTCCGGCGGGACGTAGTCCAGTTTTAGCTTGGCGTAGATATCCGCTTCGGTGCGGCCTGCGACGGGTTTTTCGCCTTTGAGCGTGGCGAGCGCGTACTCATTCAACGTGAGCCCCATGTCATTGGCACGGCCGCGCAGCGCGACGTTGTGCTCCTTCGAGCCGGTGAAGTAGAGCAGGGCAGCGCCAAAGGAGTCCTTTTCGAGCAGCCGCACATCGACTTGCAGCCCGTTTTGCAGCGTGAAACTGACTTTGTTTTCGCCGTGCGCGAGCGTCTGTTCGATGCGCGGGAATTTCAAGATGTGTTCGGCGATGGCATCGATCTTCTTCTGCGAAGTATGGCCCTCGCTCAAAATCAAAAGTAAATCGAGGTCGCCGACGGTTTCTTTTCCGCGCCGAAGAGAACCCGCCGGCGTGATGGACTCCACTCCCTTGCCGTATTCCTTAACGAAGGCGATAACCTCTGCGGCAGCAGCTTCTGCTTTGTCGATGCGAAAGCGTCCCGTCGAACGCTTGAACGTCTCGACCGCTTTCAGAATATTTTGTTCCGTTTTTTCGCCGAACCCCGGAAGATCGCGCAGCTTTCCTTCTTTGGCCAGCTTCTCGACATCCGCCACGGTGGCGGCATGGAAGGTCGACCAGAGAAATGCCACTTTCTTCGGCCCCAACGATTGCAGGGTCAAAATTTCGAGCAGCGTCGCAGGAAATTTCTTAAGCAGCTTTTTGCGCAGGCCATAATCGCCGGTGGCGATAATCTCCTGGATGTGCTCCGCCATGCGGTCGCCGATACCGGGCAACTCCTTGAGCTTTCCTTCTTCTTTGGCCATTTGCTCGATGGATTCGTGCATGCCGCCAATCAGTTCACCCGCCTTCTCATAACTCCGGTAACGGCCAATAATGGCGCCATCGATTTGGAGGAGTTCCGCGGTTTCGCGGAGCACGCGAGCAATCGTTTTGTTGTCCATGGAGGGGATTATAAAGCCAGTGCCGCGCGAAAGGCACGCCGCTAACGTCGCTCAAGGGCCTTGGTTTCGGATTGTCGCGTCCATCAGCAGCTACCGGCAAAGAGCTGATCGCTTCGAAAAGCCGCCCCATGTCTTGCGGCGCGATTGCGTCTTTATACTGCGCGTGGGGCTGTGGTATCCGCAATCCTCGCGAGACAGTGAGCAACCTCGCCCCAACCGTTGCGCGTGGTAGATAACGCTACATAGCCATCTGGACGAACCAGCCACAGTCCGCCATCCTCGTACGGCTTGCGCAAAGCTGCTTCCAACAAGTCAGGATACTGCGCTACGAGCCGCGAGAATCTCTCGTCAACGTCGCCAAACAGAACGAACCGCGGCCGGTTGCCTGCGCCCACCGGCTTTTCGCCTTGACGAATCGGAGCGCGTTCACCCGCGATCGGATGCGGCCCCTTGTGTCCTCCGCGCGCGTTCAACGGGCTATCGGGGTAGGCAATCGAAAGTTCCTCGACGATATCCACCGCTAACTTACGAACGGGTGCAAGTCCGAGAACGAACGAAGCAAGGTGGTTCCGAATCCATTGCTTCGCCTCGCCTTGCAGGATTGCGATGGCGGTGAAGCGGCCTGCGGCCTTCAAGACCTGATCCCCGATGGCGCTTCGCTCGGGACTATAGCTCTCAAGGACTGGAACCCGCGGGCATGTGCCGTGGGAAACGAGCGCGAGTTTCCACGCGAGATTGCATGCGTCTTGTATGCCGGTATTCATCCCTTGGCCGCCGGCGGGGCTGTGAACGTGAGCGGCATCGCCCAGGAGAAAAACTGGCCCGCGCTGGTAGTCGGCGACCTTGCGTTCGTTAATGTGAAAGGTCGCGAGCCATACGGGGTCCGAGACTTTCATTCCGGACGGACCGCGATGGTCCAAGACGGCTTGCACTTCCTCGAGCGTAGGATCGGGCCGCGGATTGTTGGGGTCGGTTCGTCCGAAATCCGCAACAACGCGGAAGCGGCCCGGCGTGATGGGAAAAATGATGAGCACGCCGTCGGAATGCCAAAAGGCGTTCACGTCATCCGGGGCCGGCACGCCGCTGATGTGAACATCGGCGAGCATCCAGTCGCTCGATTGCGTGGTTCCTTTAAAATCCATCGCGAGGTGATGACGAACGGTGCTATGGGCGCCGTCGCAGCCGGCGAGCCAAGAGGTCTCCAGTACCTCCTCGACGCCGTCGGCGTGCCGAAGCGTGGAAACGACCTTGTCTTCGGACGGCGTGAACCGTGTCAATTCGACCGTTCGCTCGACCTGCACTCCCAGGCTGTTCAAAAGCTCCTCGAGCAATCGCTCGGTCTCGCTCTGCGGAATCATGAGCGCGAAGGGATAGGGAGTTTCGGCGCCATCGAAAGTGATGCGTGCGATCGGCTCGCGGCCGGCGGAGATGTTGGCGCCGGTTGCCTTGCGTCCGGTTGAAATAAAGCTTTCCGTGCAGCCCATGCGCTCCATGAGTTCCAGCGTGCGGCTCCAAACGACGAGCGCTTTCGATTTGTCGGTGCGTTGGGCGTTTTTCTCGACGATGCGTACCGAGACGCCGTAGCGGGTTAGCTCCGCAGCCAAGGCGAGTCCCACGGGACCGGCGCCGGCGATAAGCACGTCATACTTCATCGATCTCACTCCGAACGGCTCACCAGACTAGGCCGATCTCTAATCCAATCACAACGAAAATTTTCGATGGAGTCCGGGACGCGGGATCCACTCTGTGATTGGAATGCCCAAGTCTGCATGCGCTCCGATGGCGATGCGTTTTTCCGTCTTCAAATTGGCCGGCTCGCCGCTCCGCAAGTAAAGGTAGTGAAGTCAGCCCCGATTCTTGGCTGCTCACCGCTCGCGACCCTCCGTTCATCCCCCACTACCGACGCTCCAAAAAAAAACCGGCAGAGAGGCGCTCTCTGCCGGCCGAATAATGATTGGATTATTTACGCTGGTTTTTGCACGTTCGCTGCCTGGGGACCTTTCGGTCCCTGGACAATCTCGAACTCTACCGCGTCTCCTTCCTGCAAAGTGCGGTAGCCATCCCCCACGATAGCGGAATAATGAACAAATACGTCTGGACCATCGTCGCGCCCTATGAATCCATACCCTTTCGAATTATTAAACCATTTGACGGTTCCTTGCACTAATGGTCTCCTCCTGATCAAGGCTAGGATTTTCTCTGGCCTCTAAGATGAAACAATCAGCCGCCACCTCCAAGAAATTGCGCGGAGTCTACCAGAACGAGGCGTTCAGTCAAGAGAACAATCGTGTGGTGTGTTTCAAAAAAGAACGATTATCCCCATACAAAATCGATTCAGGCGGATGCCGTCCCGCAACTACAAGCGAATACAGGGTTTGGCACCAGCGTTTCACATTGTGAACCATTTGTTTCTGCCGGGTGACAAATGCGTAGGTAAGACTAATTGCCGCCCGATGGTTGCGTTTGATAACTCACCGTACGCAGCACATCGAATAAATTATTGTAGTCGTCGGTCCAAAGCCAGAGCCGCGGCGGCACATCGATGTTCTGGCTGCCCGCGAACGTCTCCGGCTTGTTCAAGAAATCCAGACTTCGTGTCACCAGAACCCAATCCGCTGACGAAATCATTTGTGTGGCGTCTTCGTCGCTCGCAATGAGTCGTGTCGCATAGTCGGCGTCTTCAGCCAGCAGCTTTACGACTGGCGCGAGGTTCAAATACGTATTCGAGGTGTGTACCGCGAGGATGCCGTCGGGCTTTAAATGCCGGAAGTAGACCGCGAAGGCTTCTTTCGTAAGCAGGTGCACGGGAATGGCATCGCCGGAAAACGCATCGACGGCGAGGACATCAAATTGTTGCGGCGGCTCGGCTTCCAGCGAAAGCCGGGCGTCGCCGAGAATAATGTCGCTCGTTGCCGGGCTTTGCTTGAGGAATGTGAACCAGGTATTTGCGATGGCGATGACCTGCGGATTGATGTCGTAAAACCGGAACGAATCGCCGGGTTTTCCGTAGGCCGCGAGAGTTCCAGCGCCGAGGCCGATCACTCCAACTCGTTTCGGACCGTCGCAGCAGAATCGCAGCGCCAGGCCGACGCCGGAGCGCCGGCCGTAGTAGGTCGTTGGGTTACGATTTTCAGGAAAGGCCAGATATTGCGCGCCATGCTGAATCGTTCCGTGAAGCAACGAACGATAGGGAAGTAGGCGGCCTGCCCTGAATTCCTGAATACGAAGCGCTCCATAGAAATTGCGAAACATCGCGACGGTGTCTTCCCGCGTCGATCGAACGTTCAGCACCAGCACGGCACACATCGCCACGGCCACGCTGGCCCAAAACAACCGCGCCGGCCAGCCTTCCGGCCACAAGACAATCGCCGCGAGAATCGCGGTGAGCAGCAAAACGATCGGCAGTTCATAAATCCCCGAGAGAACATGCGGCGCAAGCAATCCAACGAACGCCGCGCCCAGCGCGCCTCCCAGGGCGATGGTCAGGTAAAAGGAGGTGAGATAACGCACGGCAGGTTTACGCTGGACGAGTTCGCCATGACAAAAAAGACAAACAATCAGGAGCCCGACGCAGAAAAGCGGCACGCTGATTTGAATCGCGTGCGTGATCGAGGAACCGTAAAGAGCGTAGCCGGCGCAGCCTAGAGCAACGGCGAGCAGCCTGGAGACAAACCAGCGCGAATAAAACCGGCGCCTGGCGAACACCAGCGTGAAAGAAAGCAGATAGAGCGCAAGCGGCAAAACCCACAAGAGCGACACCGGCGCGACATTTTACGAAAGGTGATTCGTTACCGAGAGCAGCATCATCGAGCCGCATGCGGAGAGGCTCAACCACAAGAGTCTGGTTGGGGGTGACGGCTGATTTTGATCTGCCTGAGATTGATCTGCTTCTCGCGTTTCCGGCGCAGCTTCTCCGGCAGGTTTTTCCATCTCATCGCTTTCGGCGACTCCGCCAGGCGAATATTTGCGGCTGACCCAAGCCACCAGCGCGCAACAGGTCCCGAAGACTCCATACAGAGTGGACCAGAGAACAGATTGGTGGCGGGACGAAAGACGCGGCTCGATCAGAAATGGAAAACTCAACAGCGCGAGCAGGCTCGCGAGGTTGGAGAGCGCGAAGAGATGATATGGCGAGCGGCCCGAATTGCGGCGCGAGTACCACGTTTGCAAGAGCGGACTCGTCGAGCTGAGCAGCACGAAAGGGAACCCGATCGAGAACGTGAGCAATCCGAGGATGCGCCACGCCGGATCAACTTGCACATGCGAACGCCAGAACACCTGCGGCGCAATGGGCAGCCACAACAAGCTGACAAGCAGCGCCCCGAGATGCAGCACGGATTGACGTCCCGGTGAAAGCCGCCGAATGGTCGCGTCCGCGTACAAATAGCCCAGTAACAGCGCGGTTTGAAAAAAAACAAGGCACGTGGCCCAGACGGCTGCCGAGCCTCCGAACCACGGCAAAATCAATTTGGCGAAGAGCGGTTCGATCAGGAAAAGAAGAAACGCCGCGAGAAAAATGGTCCACGCGAATAACAAGCGGTGCGAAGCAGGCATCGCTTTTTGCATACTCGACAAATCAGGAGCGAACCAGGAAGCGCAGATAATACAGAATCCCGGCGATGGATTTGCCGTCGCGAATCTTGTTGCGGCGAATCATTTGCTCGATTTCGCCCGGCGTGAACGCTTTGCAGGTAATCTTTTCGTCTTCCTCAGGCTCCGCCACGCCCTGAGTTAAATCTTCGGCAAGCAGAATGTACATCCGCTCTTCGAGAAAGCCGGGCGTCGGAAAAATGTCCAGGAAAACGTGGAACCGTTTCGCGCGATAACCGGTTTCTTCGATCAACTCGCGTGCCGCCGCTTTGCGCGGATTTTCCCCATGGTCGATGCGTCCAGCGCAGAGCTCCCAAAGAAATTGTCGCGCGGCGTGGCGGTACTGGCGAATCAGCAGAATCCGTCCATCGGGCAGCGCGGGGAGAATCACGACGGAGCCGGGGTGCGTGATCATCTCGCGCGTCACGCGCAGACCGCTAGGCTCAATGATTTCGTCGCGGCGAATTCCGAAGACCGGGCCCGTGTAAATCATTTTGCTGCGCAGGATTTTAGCCGTAGTTCGGCTGGATGCTTTGGGTGGCATAGTGCGTACGTTTTCTCCGGCGATATCATACACTGTAGGTGCGGGCTTCAGCCCGGCATTGCAGATTCGCGAAATATGCCCATCAATACCATCATCGTGGACGACGAAAAGCCGGCGCGCGACGAACTGGCGTTCTTGCTGAAGGCCTTCCCGGAGGTCAACGTAATCGGTCAAGGCAAGAACGGCGTCGAAGCCGTCGCGCTGATCAAAGAGCACTCGCCCGACCTGGTTTTCCTCGACGTCCAGATGCCCGGCCTCGACGGTTTTGGTGTGTTAAAAAAACTAGTCGAACGCCGCATGAAAATGCCGCACGTGGTTTTTGCCACGGCCTTCGATCAATACGCCGTCCAGGCGTTCGACGTAAACGCCGTCGATTACGTTTTAAAACCGTTCGACAAAGCGCGCATCGCGAAAGCCATTCAGCGCGCGCGCAAAGTGCTGGACACGCAAACCTCCACAACTGAGCGCCTCGAGCAGCTCGTCAACCAGCTCGGCGCCGCCAAGAGCACGCCGCAAAAAGTAAAAGTCCTGGTGCAATCGCAGCAGCGCCTGCTGCTGGTGAACGGCGAAGACATTATTTTTGCCACAGTCGATGGCAGCGCCATCATGGTCGTCACGCGAGACGTGGAAGGCTCGTCAAACTACCGCACTCTCGAAGAACTAAACGCCACGCTCGATTCCGAGTCCTTCTGGCGCCCTCACCGCTCCTATCTCGTAAACACCCAGCACATCAAAGAAGTAGTCCCGTGGTTTAACTCCACGTTCATCCTAAAAATGAACGACAAAAAATCCACCGAAGTCCCCGTAAGCCGCGTCCAAGCCAAACGCCTCCGCGAACTCTTCAAGCTTTAGGCTTCTTCTTCGATTCCACCTGGCTAATTTGATGAATGATGAAAAGGTGGCAGCAGCCGAGATGGCCGTAACCCGGCATGAGTAGGCGACCACCAGAATCCGTACCGACCTCTCCCGCAATGAAAGTTCCCTCCAAGGTCGCAGTTATCTCGTAGAGATGCTTCTTGTCCGGCTTTTTGGTTACAAGGTTATAGAAATTCCGGAAGCTCTGATCCTTCACAAGAGCATATTCGACACCATCGAACTTCACGTTTTTAGCCTTGGGCCGGTACACATCGTTCCAAGTCGAAGGCGTGGGGCAATCAACGTCGCCGCCAAACATCAGCCAAACACCAGGATCCCTTTCGCCCGAGCAAGACGGATCGTGGAACGTGAAGCTCTCGAATTCGGAAATAACATTCGCCCGCACTTGAAGCTTCTTGCCCGAGTATGCTTTCAGGTTTTTGAAGACCTCGCACAGCGAAACCGTCTGCGGCAGAAGAGAAGCGGTTTGAGCATTCGCAAAAGACGCCGCAAAGAGCATAATGCTTGCGACTGCTAAAAGAAAAAAAAGACGCATGGCCACCTTCTTCTGCGAGTCTATCATCGCCGAAGGCGGGCACGGTGCGCTGTGCCCCTACGGGCATAGTCTAACGTGTGTTAGCATCGTGCGTACCTCGCGTACAATGTGACGATGGATTTTTCGCTTAACGACCACCAAAAACTGATTCGGGATACGGTTCGCCAATTCATGGACGCGGAAGTGCGCCCGTCCGTGAAGCAGCGCGACCGCGAAGAGCGTTTTCCGGCCGAAGAAATCAAAAAGCTGGCGGAGATGGGCTGCTGCGGGATGATGATTCCCGAGGAGTGGGGCGGTCCGGGTCTCGATACGCTCTCGTATGTGCTGATGCTCGAAGAAGTGGCGCGCGTAGACGCGGGCATGGCCACTTCGCTGAGCGTGACGAACTCGGCGGTGCAGGTGCCGCTGGTAAAATTTGGTACCGAAGAGCAGAAGAAGAAATATTTGCGGCGGCTGGCTACGGGAGAAATTCTGGGCTCGTTTTGTTTGACGGAGCCTGCGGCTGGTTCGGACGCGGCGGGGATTCAGGCGCGAGCTGCGGCCGCGAGCCGCGTTGGTTCGGGCCTCGGCGCGAAGACCTCGGGCGGACCGGCGCTAGCGCTCGGTGCGGGAGACTGGGGCGGAGCGGCGCTGGGCTCGCCGAGCGGCGACGTTTATCGCTTGAATGGGACGAAGACCTGGGTGTCGAACGGGCATGTCGCAGGCCTGTTCATAGTGTTTGCGAAGACCGATCTGGACGCCGGCAGCAAGGGCATTACGGCGTTTCTGGTCGAGCCGGGATTCCCCGGCTTCAAGGTTGGTCGGCATGAAGACAAGATGGGGCAGCGGAGTTCGCCGGCGGTGGAGATTTTGCTGAACGACTGCGAAGTGCCGCGCGAAAATAGGCTAGGCGAAGAAGGGCAGGGGCTGAAGATCGCGCTTAGCGCGCTCGACGGCGGGAGGATCGGCATCGCAGCGGTGGCGTTGGGCTTGGCCGAGGGCGCCCTCGACGAGTCAGTGAAGTATGCGAAGCACCGGCGCGCCTTTGGCAAGACGATTGGCGAGTTTCAAGCAATTCAGTGGATGCTGGCGGACATGCAGACGGAGATCGAGGCAGCGCGCGGGCTGGTCTACCACGCGGCGTGGCTGAAAGACGCGCATCCAGCGAAGCTAGGCTCGGCGTCGTCGAAAGCGAAGCTCTACGCTAGCGAGATGGCGAACCGCGTGGTAGCGAAGGCCGTGCAGATTCACGGCAGCTCCGGCTATTCCCGCGAAACAGACGTCGAGCGCATGTATCGCGATGCCCGCGTGATCACGATTTACGAGGGCACCAGCGAAATCCAGCGGACCATCATCGCCCGCGAATTACTCGGAAGGGTTTGAGTGGCACAGGCAATCCTGCCTGTGCGCGATTTGACGTACTGCGCCGATCAGCAATGAATATGAGTAAACGCTGCGGTAGGGAAGTACAACATTCAAAGAGAAGAGGACCGAAGGTTGACGACAGGGCCTGAAGGAAAGAAGAGGGTAGTCAGCGGAATGCGCCCGACCGGTAGGCTGCATATCGGCCATTACTTCGGCGCGCTAGAAAACTGGGTACGGCTGCAAGCCGACCCGACGTTCGAATGCTTCTACTTCATCGCCGACTGGCACGCTCTGACAAGCGACTACGCGGACACCTCAGCAGTAGCTCAAAACACAATCGAGATTATGACGGATTACCTGGCGGCCGGGCTCGATCCGGAGAAGTCAGTGATCTTTCAGCAGTCGTTAGTGCCCGAACACGCCGAGTTGCATTTGCTTCTAGGCATGGTGACGCCCCTGAGTTGGCTGGAGCGGGTACCGACCTACAAAGAGCAACTAGAAAACGTAACAAACAAGGACCTGCACAATTACGGCTTCCTCGGCTACCCGTGCTTGCAGACGGCGGATATCGTGATTTATAGCGAGGAGGGTACACCTTTATTTGTCCCGGTGGGCGAGGACCAAGTTTCGCACGTCGAGTTGAGTCGGGAAATAGTGAGGAGATTCAATACCCACTTCGGGCTAGAGATGAATCTGAGGGAATTGCTCGCGAACCAATCTGATCTGCGGAAATTTAGGAGCCATCTTCCGTCGCTCAAGGACGAGCCGTTGGAAGAGATCGAAAGCGTGTACCGGAGAAACTGCAAAGCCGCGGCAGCGGAATGGGGAATATCGAACTTCCTGGAGAAAATGGGCGACACGCGTAAATATTTCAGCTATCGCGAAGAGTTAACCGAGCCCGGAGTTATGCTGACGAAGACGCCGAGGATTCCTGGGCTTGATGGGCGGAAGATGTCGAAGAGTTATGGGAATGCGATCACTTTGAGTGAGACGGATGTGGAGATACGGAAAAAGACGAAGGTGATGGTGACGGACCCGGCGCGGAAGAGGCGGACGGATCCGGGAAATCCGGACGTGTGTCCGGTGTACGACTGGCATAAACTGTTCTCGACGCCGGAGACGCTGGCTTGGGTGGCGGAGGGTTGCCGGACGGCGGGCATTGGGTGCATTGAGTGCAAGGCCAAGATGGCGGATCATCTGATTACGTGGATTACGCCAGTGCGGGAACGCCGCGTACAGTACGAGAAGCGCCCGGCGCGCGTTCTTGAAATGATCGACGAGGGATCGAAGCGGGCTCGGCGCGTAGCGCAAGGAACAATGGAGCGTGTACGCGAAGCAGTCTTCGGCTGGGAGAAGAAGCGCAAGGACGTGACTGGTGGGTTGCAACTTGGGTGATTTTGACTTGTGCACAGACTGAAGTCTGTGCCACTTGGGTTTGATCTTGGTGGCACAGGCTTCAGCCTGTGAGTTTTTGAACAGGTAAGGTCAAAGTGAGTGAGAACGAGCGCTACTATGAACGCACGCTACCGCACTGGCAGCCTGAGGGACGCGATCTGTTCCTAACGTGGCGGCTCAGTGGAAGCCTTCCGGAAATGGTGATGGCTGGCCTGCGCGCCAGCAAGACGAAAGAGTTGGGGAAGCGCTTCCGAGAGTATGACCTGGAATTAGATAAAGCTTCTTCCGGGCCGCTCTGGCTGAAAGATCCGTCGATCGCTTCGCTGGTTGTCGGAGGGGTCAAGAACGTTGAGAAAAAAGGACTGTGCTGTGCGCACGCCTGGGTCGTGATGCCCAATCATGTGCACCTTTTGATGGAACCGAGGGCACCCCTGGCGGCCATAACTAAGGCAATGAAAGGGTCCACTGCTCGCCAAGCGAATCTCCTTCTTGGCAGAACGGGAAAGTATTTCTGGCAAGACGAATGCTTTGATCACTGGATTCGGGATGAGGCGGAATTTGCAAAAGTGAAGAAATACATTGAGAGAAATCCTGTTACTGCTGGCCTTGTTAAGGAAGAATCGGAGTGGCTATGGTCCAGTGCAAGTATTGAGGTGGCACGGACTTCAGTCTGTGCTGGTCAAGTTGAGGCAGAGAAGTAAAGAGCACAGACTGAAGTCTGTGCCACAAAAGAAGGAAAAATGGCGACGCCGGGAAACAAAATGACGGGGAACGCGGCCTACAAGGTGAACATTCCTTTCTACGAGGGGCCGCTCGACTTGCTTCTTGATTTGATCAAGAAGCACGAGATGAACATTCATGACATTCAGATTTCTTTGATTACGGCGCAATACCTGGAATACCTGCATAAACTAGAAGAATTGAATGTGGATGTGTCGGGTGATTTTGTTTATATGGCGGCGACTTTGATTTACATCAAGTCGAAGCTGCTTTTGCCGCCCGATCCTTTGGGTGCGGAGGAAGGTCCAGACGGCGATCCGCGGGCGGAGTTGGTGCAACGGCTCGTCGAGCACGAAAAATTTAAAAACGCGGCGCAGCTTCTGTATCAGAAGCAACAGATTGAAGAGAATGTTTGGTCGAAGCCGGACAAGTCGCTCTATAACGACGAGGGGACGGAAGGCGAGCTCGTCGTTTCGCTCGTCGATCTAGTCAAAGTGTTTCAGCAGGTTTTGGAGCGGCGAAAAGAAGTTTCGCGGATCGAGTTGCAGCACGAGCAGTTTACTGTGGCGCAGATGATTGCGGCTTTGCGGGCGCAGATTCTGGCTAGCGCGGATAGCACGGTGAACCTGATACGGTTTTTTGAGGCTTGCCCCTCGCGGCACGCGATGATCGTCGCGTTCTTGGCCGTTTTGGAGATGGTGAAATTGCAGGCGGTGGGGTTGGCGCAGGAGAAGCAGTTTGGGGAGATTGTGGTGAAGAAGGGGAAGGCGTTTGATGTGGTGTTTGATGAGAATGGGGCGATTCGGCTGGTGGATGAGGAATATAAATAGAAAAGCGAAGTAAGAAATAAAGATAAGAAGGAAAAAGATTTTACGCGGAGGGCACGGGGAGCACAGAGGACACAGAGAAGAGAAAAGCGAGGAAGGCTTGACGCAGAGACACAGAGTACGCAGAGAAGAGAGAGCCGGACGAGAAGAGCACGACGGGGAAGAGAGAGTTCAGCATGACGAATGAAGAGACAAAAGCGGCGCTGGAAGCGATTATTTATGCGGCGGATGAGCCGGCTACTATTGACCAGCTTGCGAAAGCGCTCGGGGAGGAGAAGCTTGTTGTGCAGGCTTCGCTAGACGAGTTGGTGGCTGGTTATGCTAGCGAGGAGCGGGGGATTGAGATTCGGGCGGTGGCTGGCGGGTACAAGCTTTATACGAAGCCGCAGCAGCATGATGTGGTGCGGCGATTTATCAAGAGTTTGCGGCCGCCTTTGCGGTTGACGATGCCGGCCCTGGAGACGCTTGCGGTGATTGCTTATAAGCAGCCCGTAACTTCGCCGGAGATTTCTGAGATTCGCGGGGTGAATACTTCGGGGGTGATCAGCACTCTTTTGGACAAGCGGTTGATTACTACCGCGGGGCGCAAGGAAGTGATTGGGCGACCGATCCTTTATAAAACGTCGAAGGAATTTTTGATGCGGTTTGGGTTGAGTGATTTGGAGGAGCTGCCGAGTTTGAAGGAGTTCGAGGCTTTGGCGCGCGAGGCTTTAGGTTCGGATGAGGGTGTGGCGGCTTCTCCTTCGGAGGAAGAGGTGGCGAGGGGCGAGTGGTCAGTGGCGAGTGACGATACTGGCCGCGAAAATGCCGCGTCAGATAGCGCGGGATCCGATACGCATTCGCATGAGAATGCGTCGGAGGCGATTGCACATGTGGAAGAGAGTCTTGCGGAAGCGGAGGCGTTTCGCGAGCACGAGGCGCTGGCGACTTCTGAGGGCATGCCTTCGGGGCAGTTGGATGAGGATCCGCCACCGCCGGTGGTCAAATCGACGGCAGCAGGAGAATGAAAATGAGGCGGGAGAAGGAGCAAAGATAGCGCATAAACGCAGGGGTGCGCAGAGTCGCAGACGGATTCATGAGTAGCGGCCGACGGACCATCATCCGATTTGCCGCGCTGGGCCTGGGTTTCGCCGCAGCGTTTTTCGTCTATTCTGATACCGGTCCGGGAGTTGAGGGTGCGCTTCCAGTCTGGAGTAGAGCCGCTGTCGCAACTCTTTGCCCGGGCTGTCTGTTCTTTTCGACGGTTGATATAGACGTCAGGCCGCACACCTGGGCGTTCAACGAAATGTGGCTGATCATCGCGATGGCAAACTCCGCGATTTACGCGTTGATTGGAGTCGCTTTAGTTTTATTGCGCAGACTACGAAA
>Ga0209139_10000036_pt1 | contig 34122 bp, 28 predicted proteins | sample BogFormECP14_OM3_FD_188246 | JGI IMG/M metagenome (GOLD analysis project Ga0209139, IMG submission 188246) | Bog forest soil microbial communities from Calvert Island, British Columbia, Canada - ECP14_OM3 (SPAdes) (version 2) | ecosystem: Environmental > Aquatic > Freshwater > Wetlands > Bog ...
TCGACGGCGCGGTCGCGGTTGTCACCATGAATAGGCCTCCGGTAAACGCCGTGAACGGGGATATGTACCGCGAGATCCGCGATTTCTTCAGCGATTTCGTCCTCAACCTGCCGGGTATCCGGATCGTGGTGCTGACTGGTCATGGCCGTCACTTCTGCGCGGGAAATGATCTGGGCGAGTTCGTCGAGATGACTCCGGAAAACGCCCCGGGCCGGATGAAGACTGTGCGGGAGGCGTTTTGGGCGATCTACGACTGCCCGGTACCGGTGATAGCCGCGGTCAACGGATCAGCGCTCGGCACCGGGCTGGCGATCGCCGCATCGTGCGACTTCACTGTCTGCGGTCTCAGCGCCCAGATGGGGTGCCCTGAGGTGTCCATTGGTGTCATGGGTGCAGCCAAGCACCTTTCCCGGTTACTGCCCCAACCCTTGGTGCGTTATCTCTATTTCAATGCCGAGCCGATCGCCGCTGCAGATCTGGAACGCTTCGGCGCTGTCTTGAAAGTCGTGCCAGATGAGGATCTGCTGACCGAGGCCATGTCCATCGCCCACAAGATCGCTCGGCACAGCCCAGCGGCGCTTCGCACCGCCAAGGAGAGCATGAACACCATCGAATTTATGGACCTCAAATCCGGCTATGAATTCGAGCAACGCCTGACCGGCCAGTTGTCGGGCCATCCCGATGCACGGGAGGCGTTGCTGGCTCGTACCGAGAAGCGCGACCCCGTATTCGGACGATGACCGAGCCATCAGTGGAACTTCACGAGACCAACGGAGACGTCCTCTACCGGACCGATGGTCACCTCGCGTACATCACCCTGAACAGGCCCGACCGTGGCAACGCGTTCAGCCTTGAGATGAAGCGGCTACTCGAGGCCGCCTGGACAGAAGTCAAGCGTGACAAGCAGATCCGTTGTGTCATCGTGACCGGGGCCGGCGACCGACACTTCTGTACAGGCGCCGACGTCGATCGGGTGGCGTCGGCCGGACATGTTGCCGCAGGCAACGGCCCGATGAGTGAGGAGATCCGCGTCTCGCCGCACCAGAATCGGGTGTGGAAACCGGTCATCGCCGCGGTCAATGGGCTCGTCAACGGGGGCGGCTTGCACTTCGTCGTCGACGCAGACATCATCGTCGCCGCCGAGCACGCGGTGTTTATGGACACCCACACTTCGGTCGGCATGGTGGGCGCTGTCGAAAACATCGGATTGGCCAAGCGCCTCCCGCTCGGACAGGCATTGCGGATGACTCTGCAGGGGCGCAACTACCGGCTATCGGCCCGGCGCGCTTACGAACTCGGCATGGTCGACGAGGTCGTGGCGGCCGGCGCACTCATGTCCACCGCGGAATCGATCGCTCGTGACATCGCTTCCAACTCACCGGAAGCGGTCTCGCTGTCCAAGCAGGCCATCTGGGGAGCGCTGGAAACGGGATACCGCGATGCGCAGGAGTACGGCTGGGCGTTGCTGCGAATGCACTGGGCCCATCCCGACAGCGCCGAAGGTCCGCGCGCATTGGCTGACAAGCGTCCACCCAACTGGCAGACGTGACCGTTCACCTCATCATGGCGGAAAGGCCTCAATCAATGCGGAGTCACGCGAAAGCGGTTGTTACGGTGTCCGATTCCGTGCCCGTCTGTCCGTCTGTGGGCAGCTGACCATGCTCACTGCGACAGCAGACGGCCTGTTGCCGAGCATGGCGACCCTGTGCTGGTCCCGGCGGGACAGTGACCACCCCGCCATCATCGAGGACGGCGGCCGCACGTGGACGTGGAGAATGCTGGCACATGCGGCCGCCCAGACGGCCCGCACGTTGGACGGCACCGCGTCGCGACCCGTGGCCTTCAGCGCGCCCAACGGCGGGGCATTCGCTGCCATCATGATGGGCATCTGGCTGGCGGGCGCGGTCCCGGCGCCGGTGTCGCCTCGCCTACCCCGTGCCGAGCGGCAGCGGGTGCTTGCCAGCATCGACCCTGTACGCGCGATCGTCACTGCCGGCCTGGACTTCGAAGCCGACGTGGTCGTCGATGTCGACGACCTTGCGGTCGCCCGCCTCGACAACGGCTCAATGCCGCCACTGCCGCGCGCGGATCCGCAGGCGCCCGGCATCGTCATCTGCACCTCCGGCACGACCGGTACCCCCAAGCCTGTGGTGCACACCCTGCGCGGTATCTGGGGACTGATCGACGGCGTTGCACGCAAACCCGTCGACCCCGACCAACCGAGGCCGGCCTCCGGCGCAGGTCCGCTGCGTGTCGACTCCCGCCCGATGAACCACACTGGAGCCATTTACGGCCTGATCTCGACGTTGTGGCGAGGGCGGCCGCTCGTGGTCATGCAGCGGTTCGAGCCCGTCCGCTACGCCGAACTCGTACGGCTATACGACATCGAGACGCTCAACCTGGTGCCCACCATGATCCGCATGTTGCTCGACGCCGCAGAGGAGGTCGGCACACTTGGGCCGCCGGCCAAGGTCGCCACCAGTGGTACCGCCCCTCTGCCGGATTCCTGGCGTGAAGAATTCGAGGCCAGATTCGGCGTCCCTGTTCAGCGTAATTACGGCTCCACCGAGGTCAGCACGGTCGCCGTCGAACCGCTCGACGACGCGTTGTCCGGAAACCGCCGCCTCGCCGCGGCGGGCAAGATCAGCCCTGGGGTACAGGTCGAGATCCGCAACGACGACAACCGGCCGATGCCGGTGGGCGATACGGGCAGTATCTGGGTGCGCAGTGACACGTTGCGTCCCAAGGTAATCGGCCAGGGGGCGGTAACCGAACAGGACGGTTGGATCGACACCGGTGACGTCGGTCGCGTCGATGCCGATGACTACATCTACATCACGGGCCGCAAGCGCGAACTCATCATCCGAGGCGGACTGAAGATGGTGCCCAACGAGATCGAGACGGCATTGCTGCTTCACTCCGCGGTCACCGAGGCGGTCGTCGCCGGTGTGCCCGACGAACGCCTTGGAGAAGTTCCGGCAGCGTGGGTGCGGTTGAAGGCAGCCGCTACCGAAGACGATTTACGGGAGCACGTGCGTAGCCAACTCGCGTCATACAAAGTCCCCGTATCCGTTTACTTCGTCGACGACTTTCCCCGAACCGAAAGCGGAAAGGTACGCAAGCACGATCTCGTGGCGCGACTACACAATTCTGCAACGGCTGAATCACCATGAACCACAACCGAACGCGAGATGCACCGGATTTCCTGCGCGGCGTGGTGATTGCCGAGTACGGCGACGGCCTGGCAGGAGCTGCTGCCACGGCCACGCTCGCTGCGATGGGCGCCGACGTCACGACCGTGCCCGTTCGGGATTCGTTGCTGCGAAGGCGAGTTCCGGCGCTCAACGCAGACCGACAGCCAGTCTCGGTGCTCAGCGCTGTCCTCGATGCCGACAAGACTGTGTCGCACGAATCAGCGCCGGCGTCCCCGATGGTCACCGTCGTCGACCGCTGCGAGGGCACGGGTCCGTTGTCCGACATGCCCGTCGACGACTATCTCGATCACGTCCATGCGGAAAACGGCGCTGTGTGGGTGACAGTGAGCCCGTATGGGTTGACCGGGCCGCGGCGGCGGTGGCGGGGGACCGAGCTGACGATCGCCGCTGCCGGAGGACTCCTGTCAGCCGTAACCGATGGTCGCAGTGGCTGGCCGATAAAGCTGGCAGGCAACCAAGCGTTGCTGTCCGCCGGCCAAGTTGCCGCTCTGGCTACATGTCACGGAATCGACGAGCACAGGCGTACGGGCAACCCCGTCCACATCGACGTTTCCGCGCAGGAGGCGGTCGTCGTCACCGGCCCGTTGCTGCGGGTGAGCAACCTGCTGCTGAACAGTGCCGGTGAAACCGGAGCACGGCGGTACGGGGCGCCCGCAGGGTATTACCGATGCCGCGACGGGCTGGTGCGCATCTCCGTGATGGAGGACCACCAGTGGACTGCGCTGGTGCGCGCCATTGATGCCCCGGGTTGGACCGATCTTTTCGCCGACGGACAGGCGCGCATCGCTCGCGCCGACGAACTCGACACCAATCTGGCCGCTGAACTTGCCCAGTGGTCGATGACCGACTGCGAGCGCAGGCTCCAAGAAGAGGGCGTTCCCATCGCTGCGATGTACAGCGCCGACGACTTGGCGGACTCGCCGCACTTCGCGGCCCGAGGGGCATTACGCGACATCGCCGCCGGCGCAACGTCACTGCGCACCGTCGGGCTTCCGTTCAACGTGGAGAAGAGCGCTTCGCCCACTCGGCAAAAACCTGCCGGCCTGCAGGGTCTGCGCATCACCGAAGCCGCCCATGTGCTGGCCGCCCCGCTGGCGGCCGCGCTATTGGGTGCAATCGGCGCGTCGGTCACCAAGGTCGAGGATCCCGATCGACTCGACATTTACCGAAGGCGTGGTCCGTACATCGATGGAGTCGCCGGGCCTGACTACAGCGCGTATTTCGCCGCCATGAACCACTCGAAGAAGAGCATGGCCATACCGATGTCGCGAGACACCGAACGCTTAGCACGACTGGTGGCTGAGTCGGATGTCGTGTTGGAGAACTTCGGGCAGCGCCGTGCGCGCAGGCTTGGCGTTGACGCCGCCACGCTGCTCAGCAACCGACCTGACATGCTGGCAGTCAGCTCATCGGGATTCGGGTATGAGGGTCCGTGGTCGGCTTACCGCGCATACGCCTACAACTTGCACACCGCAGGCGGTTTGGCCTACCTCACCCGTGGCTCCGACAGTCGTGCCGCCGACCTGGACCTGCCGTGGGCCGACCTGATCAGCGGCATTGCCCTTGCGACGGTCATCGCGGCCTGGGCAGTTGGCCCGAACTCCTGCTCCGGCGCCGCCGTTGACTTCTCCATGCTGGATCTCGTTGCTTCGCGCTTCAACGAGTTTCTAGCCGCCGCACACGCCGACATCGATGGTGCCGGGCCGGAGGACGCCTCGAATCACATGTGTCCCTTCGCGCCGCACGGCATCTTCGCGACAGCCACTGAGCGGCAATGGGTCGCGCTCGCCGTGTGGAACGACGAGCAGTGGCGGGCGCTGTGTGCGACGCTCGATGATCCGGCTGCGCTGACCGATGAGCGGTTCGCGAGCGCCCGGTCGCGCACGGACAACGAGCCGCAACTGGACCGTGCTCTGCGGGACACTTTGGCTGGTGCCGACGCCGTGAAGCTGATTGCCGCGCTGCAGGATGCAGGGGTTGCCGCAGCGCAGGTGATGGCTCCAGAGGACATCGTGGCCGATCGTCATCTTCGAACGCGAGGCTTCTTCCGACCGGTGACTCATCCGGAGTGGGGGATGCGGCGCCTCGTCGGAGTTCCGTGGCGAATTGTCGGTACGCCGGCGTTCGCTCTCGGCGCGCCCCCCTTGTTGGACCTACGGTGATGGAGGGAGAGCCGCGTGGCCACACGTAAAGCACTAATTAGCAACGTAATTCGGGACGGGACGTCGGACGCTCCCGATCTAGCGGAGCGCCGAGACGCCCAGCAGGTGTTTTCCGAGGTGCAGGATCTGCATCTGGGTGGTGCCCTCGGGGATAGCGCCTTCCTGGACAAACGGGAGCCGGTGTGGCAGGGGAGATGACGGACGCGAGATCCGTTGCGGCACAACAGCAGGCTGCGAGCACACCGACACGGTCCTCACCCAACTCGGATACGCCGCGCGAGAGATTCAGGACCTCCATGCACAGCGCGCGGTGGGGTAGCAGCACCGGAATTGAGTGCGCACGTAACTCATGAGGAAGGATTCGTGTCAGATGACGAAACCCGATGAGGACAAAGCGGTCCCAGGCGATGCCGACGACGTCGCATCTCGCGTGGAGACGTTCCTGCGCACCGAGCTTCCCCCGAAGTGGGTCAGCGCCATCGATGCCGGTGACGCCGAATCACTGCGCGCCGCGCGCGCCGAACTTGATGAGGCCCGATGGTGGCGCCGACTGGGCGAGACCGGCTACGCGGCCCCCACCTGGCCCCAAGAGTACGGCGGGCTCGGCGCGAACCGCGCGACGGCGATCGCGGTGTCGCGCATGCTGACTCGATACCGTGTTCCCAACTTCTCGCTGGGGCTGATCGGGCTGGACCTCGTCGGTCCTGCCATCTTGCGATGGGGCACAGATGAACAGAAGCGCGAACTGCTTCCCGCGATCGTGAGCCGCGAACACATCTGGTGTCAGCTGTTCTCCGAACCTGGTGCGGGCTCAGACCTTGCCGGATTGAGTACGCGTGCAGTCCGAGACGGCGACGGATGGCGTATCACCGGGCAGAAGGTGTGGTCCAGCTTCGCCCACGAGGCAACCCACGGCATTCTGTTGGCGCGGACCAACCCCGAGGTGCCCAAGCATGACGGCATCACGGTGTTCCTCATCGCTATGGAGCAACCGGGGATCACGGTTCGTCCGCTGCGCCATATCGCCGGCGACGTCGAATTCAACGAGGTATTTCTCGACGATGCCACGGTGTCGGATGCCATGCGCCTGGGCGGCCTGGACGACGGCTGGAAAATCACCGTGTCGGTTCTGCTCAATGAGCGTCAATCCGCTTCTGGCAGTGGGGGTGCGCTGCCAGGCACGACGACAGGACGCTCAGTGGCTGCGTTGGTACGCAGGCACGCTCCCGTCGCCGACGCGGTGATGCGGCAACGGTTGGCCAAGGCCTACATCGACGATCTGCTGATACAGGTGACCAGTCGGCGAGCGGCAGCACGACGCAAACGCGGTGATGGCGCAGGATCGGAAGGCTCAGTGCTCAAGGTGCTTTCCACTGAACATGCCAAGGAATTACAGGATCTGGCGGCAGACCTCGAGGGGCTCGGCGGCCAGGCGTGGCAACAGGAGGATCGCTTCCGCGACAAGACGGCGTGGTCATTGATGAGAGTGCAGTCGAAGACGATCTCCGGAGGGACGTCGGAGATCCAACGCAACATTCTGGGCGAGCGGATCCTGGGGTTACCCAAGGAACCCGGCGACGATCGAAACACTCCCTGGGGCGAGGTACGTCGTTCATGAGCGCGGCACCCGAGAGCCCACGACCGCTCAACGAGCAGACCACCGCCGCCGTTCAACGGCGCATCGGCATCCCGGTCCGGCGGACGGCGCGGATGCACAACGAGATCTGTTCCGTCGACTCGTTTCGGCAGTTCGCACAGGGGTACGGCGACGACAATCCGCTCTATAGCGATCCGGCGTACGCGCAATCATCGTCATGGGGGGCCTCGCTGGCCCCGCCGCTGTATGCCTACTCCGCAGGCAAGTGGCGCCCCGTTGATTGGACCGAGGAGCAACGCGCCGAAATGACATCTGGTGATCCGCTCGCGAACATCGGTCAGTACATGTGCGGTGAGCGGTGGATTTTCACGAAACCCGTTCGGGCGGGTGATGTTCTGATACGTGAGCAGTCCATGTTCTCGGCCGAACTGAAATCCAGTTCGTTTGGTGGCGGCCAGGGTGCGCTCGTTTCGCATCGGCTGGCCTGGGAGGACGAGTCGGGGTCGCCGTATGCGGTCCGATTCCTCGATTATTGGCATGCCGATCGCAACAAATCTCGTGCAGCGGGCAAGCATCGGCACGTCGAGTCCCCGGCCTACTCCGATGAAGATCTTGAGCGCATCGACCATCTCTACGCGAATGAGACGCGACGCGGCGCCACACCGTTCCTGGTCGGCGACGTTGCCGTCGGCGATACTCTCGGGCCGATCGCCAAGGGGCCGATGACGGTCAGCGACATCGTGTACTGGCACGCCGGGATCGGAATGGGAGATCTCGGTCTCGGCGCCTTCAAGTTGTCCTACAAGAACCGGCAGCGCATGCCTGGCTTCTATCAAAAGGATCGGTTCGGAGCGTGGGACGCCGCGATCCGCGTGCACTGGGATCAGTCCGCGGCCGCGCGTCTGGGGCAGCCGGAAAGCTATGACTACGGTTTCATGCGCACCAACTGGATGGTCCATCTGATCACCAACTGGATGGGCGACGGCGCATGGATCTGGCAGTTGAGCTTCGCCGTCAAGAAGTTCAACTACGTCGGTGACGTGCACTACGTGTCGGGCACTGTCGGGGAGGTCGACCCGTCGACCAACCGAGTCACTATCGACGTCGCGCTCGTCAACCAACGCGACGAAACCACGGCCTGCGGACGCGCGATTGTCATCCTGCCGGAGGCGACGGGTGGATCCGCGCAGATTCCGCAATACGACGATACCGACGTATGTGAGGCGACCACACCATGATGTACGCATTCACCGACGAGCAGGAGGAGCTGCGAGTCCTCGTGCGCGAGTTCGTGGCGCGCGTATCGCCGGAGTCCGAGGTGCGCCGTCTGATGGACACCCAGCACGGGTACGACACCAGCGTCTGGCACCAGCTCGGTCTGGAATTAGGCATCGTCGGCCTGGCCATCCCCGAGGAATACGGCGGCCTGGGTCAAGGCTTCGCCGCGGTCGGTGTGGTGCTAGAGGAGGCTGGGGCTGGTTTGCTCTGCGCACCATACTTTTCCAGCGTCGTGCTCGCCGGCGAACTTCTCGTCGCCTGCGACGACACGGCTGCCAAGCAGGACTATCTACCACGCATCGCCACCGGCGAACTGCGCGGCACATTGGCGATCGCCGAAGATAACGGTTGCGCGGATCTGTCGGATATCGAAACGAGCGCCAGGCGAGTGGACGGCCAATGGCGCCTCGAGGGACATAAGTCCTACGTGATCGACGGAGCCACTGTCCAGTTGATCTTGGTCGCCGCACGTACCGAATCGGGCACCAGCCTGTTCGCGGTCGAGTCTGCCGCGGCCGGCCTTCATGTAGAGGCCCTGTCCACACTTGACTTGACGCGCAAGCAGGCCCGCCTACAGTTCGAATCCGTACCGGCTCGGCTCATCGGAGACGAAGGTGCAGCCGAACCCGCGCTGAGGCGCATTCTCGATCTCGCCGCGCTCGGTCTTGCGGCCGAGCAGGCCGGCGCGGCGGCGCGGACCTTGGAGATGGCTGTGGAATACGCCAAGGTGCGCTTCCAGTACGGCCGGGCGATCGGCTCGTTCCAGGCGATCAAACACAAGTGCGCTGACATGCTGCTCGAGGTCGAGTGCGCGAGATCGGCCGCTTATCACGGGCTTTGGGCCACGGATGATGATTCCGCGGACTTCGCCCTAGCTGCCAGCATCGCCAAGTCGAGGTGTTCGGAGGCTTTCACGCACTGCGCCTACGAGAACATCCAGATTCATGGTGGGATCGGCTTCACCTGGGAGCACCCTGCGCATCTGTATCTGCGGCGTGCCAAGAGCACTGCGCTCTTGTTCGGCGACGCGGCATATCATCGTGAGCGCGTCGCGAGTCTCATCGGGGCGTGACAGTCCGAATCATCCTGCATGTTGGTGTCATTGAGGGTGGCGGTTAGCCGCACACTGCGTCATAGATCTCGCAAGACGTTATGTGGAGCCCAACGACAACGGTGGACTATCCATCCTTCTCGCGACTGGCCTTGTACGCCGCCACGATTGGTGCCAATTCCATAGGAGTGGACCCATGCAGGATGACGCGGTCACAGCCCAGCGCGAATTGCCGATCGATCGCCGCGACACAGTCCTTCGGGGTGCCGGTTGCGCTTGCCGCTAGCCAGTCTTGTGGGATCAACGTTGCCGCATGCTCCAACTGCTCGGTCGTGCCGACCACATCCAGGCCAGCTACGCCGCTGACTATCGGATCGGACAGAAACCTCTGCAGCGCAGCAGGATCCCACTCATTGGTGTCAACCAACAGCTGACCATATCCTTGAAGGTAGGTGCCGAGTCGGCCGACAGTTTTGCGGAGGCGATCAGCGTAAGGCACGTGATCGCCGATGGTAGCCAAGCAGGACCACACGACGACGTCGTCGGGATTGCGTCCGGCCGACTCTGCTGAAGCCTTCACCGCCTTCACGCACCGGCGGGTAGTCTCGTCTGTGAAATAGGTATGCAGGACGACGTGGTCGAAGCAGCGGCCCGCAAGTTTCAACGTCTCTGGCCCGAAGGCCACCACGCACATCGGCAGGTGCTCGTCGAGTGCGCTGTCGAGGTGCAGCACGGGGAACTTTCCGGCCGGTCCGTCGTGCCCGATGATGGCCTCGCCGCGAAAGAGCCTGCGCATCAATCCCACGAAATCCTCCATCTGAGCGGTACTGACCTTCGTCATTCCGTACATCCCCTGGAGCACGGCGATGCCGCGGCCTATACCCAGCGTGAACCGGCCGCCGGTGAGATCCTGCATGGTGCGTGCCATACCGGCGGTAACCATCGGGTGGCGGGTATTGTGATTAGTGGCCGCGGTACAGATCTGAATGTCGGTGCTGACTGCGGCCGCGGCACCGCACAACGAAGCAGCTTCCTTTTTGTTGTACCGCTCCGAAATGAATGCCATCCCCAGGCCTAGTGTTTCGGCATCAATGACCTCGCCGATCAGATCCCTGGCTGAGCGTGGCTGACCGGCCAGCAGGTAACATCCAAGTTCTGGCAGCAGCGTTGTCACGACAGCTCCCGGATCAGATCTAGCGTGCCCAGTTCCCGGATTGCGCGACAGCCGCGGGACAACATTGCCAGCACCATTTCGTCGCCACGTTCAGTGGCCGCCGAGAACGCGAATCCGAGGGTAGTGATCAGCGGCACCTGAAGCATTCCGAGCCGATAGTCACGCCAGCATGAGTCGATGTCGTAACCCGTTACACCGTGCAACTGCAATGCCTCTCGATACGCCCCCACCAGCTCGTGCTCGGTCTGCGCCCGCTGTTCGGGAAGCAAACTGGTCGCCGCGAAGTACGCGAGGTCGCGTGCAGGCAGGCCTATGGACATGGTCTGCCAGTCGACGACCGTGACCTTGCTGCGCTCGGGGTCGAACAACAGGTTATCGATCCGGTAGTCGCCATGCAGGATGCTGAAACGTTGGGGTTCAAGGAGAATCCAGGCGCTGACGAGTGCCGCGGCCTCGCAGAGCGTCCGGCGGTCTGCGGCCGTAATCCGCTTATCCAGCATGCCGAGCGTCGTGTCTGTTGCCATGATCGCCAGCTCGCCGATTCCCTTCGCTGCATTGGCGTCGAGCTTTGGCATCATCGCGCCGGTGAAGGCCAGCCATCGGGGATCGCACCATCTCGGTCCGTGCAATCCAGCGAGGGCTTCGACGGCCAAGCGCGCCTCGATGGCGTTGCACCCCGCGATTTGGTCGCCCTGAACAGCAGGAGCAAGATCCGAAAGAAGCAGCACGAAATCTGCTCCATCGCGGTCGATTTCGCAATGGAAGCAGTGTGGCAGCGGCACGGCCACCGTGTCAGCGACGTCGGTATAGAACGCAAACTCGCAGCGGTACCCGCCTGCCACGCGCTGGCGGACGGCCTCGTCCTGAGAGGGCAACTTCACGATGAAGGTGTCGGGCAACCCACAGCGGTCCGCCGAGTAGGTCGGCGTAACGCGATAGGTGGCACCGGTTTGGCCAGTGCCCACCGGCGTCACTGACACGTCGAGGACGTCGGTGTCGAGCACTTCGGCCAGCCACGATCTGGTGACTTCCCCTGGGCTGGAGGGTATTACTGGTGACATCGCTGGCAACTCCTAATGCATGAGAACACGTTGAGCTACACCGGGCCTGCCGTTTGGAAATGCGACGTGCCGGTGACCTGGCGTCTGGTCAACCGCGGACCCGACTATTCGATTCGCGGTATTCGGTTCCCCGCGGTTCGCGGGTCCACAGCATGCCGTCGCCGGCGACGGGTCCCTCGGCGATGAGCTGCCGCTTCAACGTCTTGTGCGTTGCGGTCGTCGGCAAGGCCAATGCGATGCGCACGTATCGCGGCCAGTATTTGGGGGACAGGTCCGATTGCGCCGCAAGGAAAGCTGAGAAATCGGCAGGGCGAAGACCACCGTGATCGTAGAGAACCAGGGCAGCCATGATCTGGTCGCCGATCCGCTCATCGGGCACCGCGTACACCGCGGCCCGGTTCACCCCTGGGTGGCGCAGCAGGATCCGTTCAATCGGAGCGGCCGTCACGTTCTCCCCGTCGACGCGCATCCAATCGGCAGTTCGGCCCGCCAGATAGATCCAGCCCTGCTCGTCCCGGTAGGCCAGATCGCCCGACCAGTAGAAGCCGTGCCGCATCCGTTCGGCGTTCGCCTCAGGGTCGTTGTAATACCCGGTGAAATAGCCTCCGCCGGTGGTGTTTACGAGCTCGCCGATCGCCTCGTGGGCGTTCAGCAACCCGCCGGACTCGTCGAAGCGTGCCGGCGGGCACTCGCTGATCGTCTCGCTGTTGTAGATGGCTACCGTGGGTGTGCCTTTGCCAATAGACCCGCTGGGCATTCCCGGTTCACGAATGACGTGAACCGCGTTCTCAGTGGAGCCGAAGCCATCCTCGACGATGACGCCGAACCGCCGGCTGAACTCGCCGATGTCTTTTTCGTTGGCTTCGTTGCCGAAAGCAGCCCGCAACGGATTCTCGGCGTCGTCGCAACGTTCCCGAGTCGACAGGATATAGGCGAGGGGTTTGCCGACGTAGTTCATGTACGTGGCTCCGTACCGGCGGACGTCGTCGAGAAAACGTGATGCCGAAAACTTGGCGGGAGCGAGCGCCGCGCCCGTCACTACCGCCGGTGCCCATCCGGCGACGACCGCGTTGGAATGAAACAGCGGCATCGACACATAACAGGTGTCCATGTGCGACAGCGAGAAGCGTTGCGCGAGGGCCATTCCGGCAGCCAGCACCATGAAGTGTGATACCTGCACAGCTTTTGGATCGCCACTGGTTCCGGAGGTGAAGATCATCATGAAGGTGTCCAGTGGCTCCACGTGACGGTAGGGGGTGAATTCACCAAGGGACTCGGTGATCATCGTCCGCCATTCCGGTGTCGAGGTGTCGAACACTCGAATCCCACGGAGATCGAGTCCGCTCAACAACGGCCTATGCGCTGCATCGGTTACGACGAATTGACAGTCAGCCCGGCGGATGTCGGCGGCCAGGGCTTCGCCGCGTCGGGTGGTGTTCAAACCACAGAGCACATAACCACCCAGGCCTGCTGACGCCATCAGCTCGAGCATGTCGGGGGTGTTGCCGAGCAGCACCCCCACATGGAACGGTCGGTCGGTATCGGCCATCCTGATGAGGGCGGCCGCCCGGCTCTCGGCGCCGGACAGATACTCGTTCCACGTCCAGCAGCGGTCGCCGTACTTCACCGCGACGCCCTCCTCGGACTTCCGAGCAGCCAGAACTTGCTGAAGCGTGTCGCTCAACGCGAATGTTCCTTCCCTACTAGCGGGCTGCGGCTAGGACTGCCCGCCTGCACGCCCGGCGATCCAGTGTTGGACGAGGTCTGCATACCGCCGAGACAGAGTGTGCTGGAACCGTTCTCCATCACCATCGTCGGCTTGCCCCCGTTCGACGGCCATGGCGATCAGTTCGTCGACGGCCTCGATATCGAGCCCGAGCTGCGAAAGCCCATCAAGATCTCGCTCGGTGTCCAATTCCTCGGGCAGCGGTGAGCGGATCAGTAGCACCGCCGCAGTTTCCTCGCCGCCTTCGAGCAGGACTGCCGCCAAGCCTGACTTGCCGATTTTCACCTCGTACTCACATCGTCTAGGAGCGCCGATGCGGCCGTCACGCAGGACGGCGGATCGACAGCTCGATACCGTTGTCGCGCATGACGATGCGGCACTGCTCCGGGGTGTAGTCGAAGTTCTGCAGATCTTTGATGTAGGAGGCCGGGACTGCCAGGCCTTCGACATGGGGAAAGTCCGAGCCCATCACGATGTGATCTTGACCGACAAGCTGAAGCAAGCTGGCGAGTTCGTCTTCGTAGAAGGGGGAAACCCAGACGTGCCGCCGGAACGTCTCGCGCGGATCTTCCTTGTAGATGTGCGGAATCATGCCGTAGGCCTTGGTGAGCTTTTCGTACAGGTGGAACACCCATTCCGACCCGCTCTCGATTGAGGCCATGCGCAGGTTCGGGAACTTATGGAAGTGTCCACGCAGCAGGAAGTTTGCGAAGGTGTCCTGCAGTGCGTTGCCTGAGAACAGCGTCCGGAACCCGATCGCTGACTGGAAGGACATGATGTAGTCGGCTTCGCCCCACGCGGTCAGGTACTTGGAGTAGTACGTCTCGCCCGAGTGGTAGGTCACGGTGATCCCGGAATCGTTTGCCAGCTGCCAGAATTCATCGAACATCGGATCACCCGGGGCCTTCATCCCCACAGCGGTCGCGATCGGCCCGGGAATCATGACGATGAAACGTGCATCACGCTCCAGGGCCCATTCGAGTTCCCGGACGGCGTTCTGCGGATCGCACAGCGTGATGTAGGGAGCGGCAAAAATGCGTTCCCTGTAGGCAAATCCCCAGTCCTCGTCCATCCACCGATTGAAGGCGCGAAACGTCGCCGCCAAGGCGTCGAGATCGTGCAGCAGCGCCTGCTCCATGCCGACACCCAGTGTCGGCAGCAGGATGCAACCGTGCATTCCCTGCTCATCCATCAGGGCGAGCCGAGCGTCGCGATCGCGGTATGCCGCTGGGATCGGCTCCAGCTCACCGAAAAGTTGGTTCATATCGGCGCTCTTGGGATTGCGGCCGCGGAAGTACTCGTCCATCGCGCCGGGTTTGGCCACCGGGTCAAAGGTTGGATTCGGAATGAACCGGTTCACCTTGCCGCCGACGAGGAGACGTTGCTTGCCGTCGAGCTGAGCCCACTGAATCGCGCGCTTGCGGTATTCAGGCTCGATGTGCCTGGTGAACGCGTCGAGCGCCTCGTAGTAGTGGTTGTCGCAGTCGAAGAACTGGAAGTCGAGTTCGGTCATGGCGGGGGTGTCCTTTCACTGGCCCAGACGCGACGATGGCGACCGTCTCGCCCACGGCGGTACCCTCAAACTAGAACAATGTTTCAGTTGTGGCAACCCCCGTCCACTGTCTTGACTTCGAGAAATAGCTGGGTTTGCAGTGGCTGCCCGTACGTTAGTGCCGAGTGTGGAGAACACAGTTACGGACGAGGGGTCGCCGTGGCGCCGCGGACTTCGTCACTTGCGAGGCAGTCCGAGGATCATCTGGGCTATCACGGTGAGCTGGATCTCGACGGTGCCACCGCCGATCAATTCGGAGGGCAGGCCGAAGTAGGGCGTGAACACATCCGGATCCGAATCCTGGACCATCGCGGCACGCTCGGTGTTGGCCAGGGTTGCGGTTGCGGCGCGCCGGATCAGAACAGTCAGGGCGACCTTGGCGACGCTCGAGGCGGGGCCGGGCTTGTTGCCCTGCACTAGTCGAAGCGTCTCGCGGGTGACCAGGGCCTTCAGCGCACCCGCGTAGGCCTCGAGCTCCCCGAGCGCACGCACGGCGGCGTCGTGATCGAGTCCCTCGGCCTGGGCCGAACGGCGCACGATATCCGTGCGGTTCATCGCGACATAGCCGCCGATCGCGGTCCGTTCCACGGCCATCGCTCCGACGGCTAAGCCCCATCCTCCTCCTGGCGCGCCCACCATCATGTCGTCGGGAACGAAGGCGTCGGTGAACACGACCTCGCTGAATTTGTCGCTCCCGTTGGCCTGCATAATCGGCGACACTTCGACGCCTTCCGATTGCATATCGACCAGGAAGTAGCTCAGCCCACGGTGTTTGGACGCATCCGGATCGGTGCGCGCGAGCAGTGCGCCGAAGTCGGCGTATTGCGCCAGCGACGTCCAGATCTTCCGTCCATTGATGAGCCAGCCACCTTCTGTGCGACTGGCCCTAGTCGTTAGCGACGCAAGGTCGGAGCCGGCGCCGGGTTCGCTATAGAGCTGACACCACTGCAGAACCCCCCGCAGGGTGGCCCCCACGAACCGGTCTTGCTGCGCCTGGGTACCTGCGTCGAGGATGGTGGGTGCCATCCACTCCGCGATGCCCAGACTGGGCCGGATGAGTTCGGGCCGTTTTTCGAATTCCTCGGCGATGATCACCTGCTGCAGCGCGGTGGCAGCAAGCCCCCATGGTCGCGGGAGATGAGGCGCCACAAGGCCGGACTCCGCGAGAAAGTCGCGCCGCGGTCCGATGTCGAATTCGGGACGCTGATCCTGGCGAGAAGGGCCGTGATTGGTCAATGTGAGCGCGTGGTCTAAGAGCCCGGCGATCTCGGTGCGAAAGCCGGGCGCCTCCTCGCCTAGGTGCAAAGATGTTGACCGCTGCGCAGTTTGACTCAATGCTCCGAGTTCGCGGCTCCACCGCGCACTTGGTCCGACCGAGGCCGCCAGGCTGGTGGCGCGCCGCCAGTACAAGTGAAGGTCGTGCTCCCAGGTGAAGCCGATCGCACCGAACATCAGCAGGGCGTCCAGCAGAAGATCTGGGGCGGGCGCCAGCGCGGTGAGCGCGGCCGACGACGCCGCGAGCCGGTGCTGTTCGAGGGATTCATCTGCTGCACGGACCGCGTCCCACGCCGCGGCCTCGGCGAGCTCGGTGTTCACCAGCAGCGTCGCCGCTTTGTGCTGCATCGCCTGGAATGTCCCGATCGGCGTGCCGAATTGCTCGCGAGTGCTGAGGTACTCGGTGGCAGCATTGAGGCTCCACCGGACGGTTCCGGCAGCGGCACACGCGGCAAACGTCACCACGATGCAGCGCGCGCGCTCACTGTCGATATCCCGGAGGACGAACTCGGTCGACACCTGATGGTCGTTGATGTCCAGTACACCAACGTCGCCACAGAGGTCGGTCCCGTTCCGCGGCTGTGCTGTCAACGAACCCGCCGTCGTGTCCAAAACGAGCCACACCACGCCACACTCATCAGTTCGGGCTGGTAGCAGTATCTTTCGAGCCGAACAGATGCCAAGAGTTAAGCCCGAAGATCCCGTCAACAACCAGCCCGCTTCGTTGGGGCGGGCGCGAAAATCTGAATGCTCGGGCAGTACCACGGCTGCAGTGGCGCCGGCGGCCACATCCCGCAATAGGGCTTCGGCGCCGTTGCCGTCACTGATGTTGCCGGACAACGCAACAGCAGCTGCGGTGGCAGTGCTAAGCCACGGGCCTGGTAACAGCGCGGTGGCTGCCGCCTCGAGCACGCAGGCCATGTCGGCCAGGGAACCGCCTTGGCCGCCCAGCGTCTCCGGCACATGGACCGCAGGAAAGCCGATATCAACGAATTCTGTCCACCAGGAGGGCAACTGACCGGCGGCCAGGGTCGCGAACTGCGTGCGGACTTTGTCACGGGGGGCGTGGCGCGCGGCGAACTCGCGGACGGCCGCGGCAAGCTGGTGCTGTTCTTCGGTTATTGCCAGGGGCATCGTGGGTCAGCCCCTAAGACCTAGGATACGAGCGGCGTTGCCGTAGAGGAACTTCGGCCAGACTTCGTCCTTGAACGACACCCCGGGCATGTCACGGAAAATGCGTTCAAGTGATAGCCCCGTCGGAAAGTACCCGGCGTAGAGCACCTTGTCGCTACCGCGGGTGTTGGCGAAGTCGACGATGGCCTTCGGGTAGTACTTGGGGGCAAATGCTGATGTCGAGTAGTACAGGTTGGGCCACTTCAACATCAGCTTGACGGCCAGCTCCTCCCATGGCTCGCAACCGTGTCGGGTTACGAACACCAAATCAGGAAAGTCGAACATCACAGTGTCGATGCGCGATACTTCCTGACACGCGAAAGGTACTCGTGGGCCGGGTATCCCGGCACAGACGAATATCGGGATGCCCAGTTCGACGCACGTCGCATAGATGGGGTACATCTTCGGATCGTCGATGGGCACTTGCGGGAACACCCCCGCAGGAAACACTGACGTCGCCCGGATGCCGAACTCTTCGAGCTCGCTTCGGATGGTACGCACGGATCCGACCACGTCGTTGGGATCGAAGATGGCGCCCGAGGCGATAAATCGATCCGGATGTCGTTTGAGGGCCAGTTGAGCGGTCTCGTCTGAGACGCCGACCATGCCCTTCTCGACGCCAAACTGATCCATCTGGTGCAGTGTCACGGAGATCGGATCATGCGCAGCCAACTCCTTGGGCACCTGTTTGAACATGTACTCAACAGGAAACTCGAGGTTCTCTTTGGACTCGCGGTCCTTGGTCTGCTGTCGAATGAAGTCGTACTGTTCGAAGCCTTCCTTGGGGAAACCGATCATGGTGTCGATCACGGGCAGCCCGTGCGGTCCGGCCATTGCCACTCCAATCATCGGCACCGAGCCCTGCCAGGTTCGCGGCGATTGAGAGGCGGGGCAGCGCTGGTTCTAGGCGGAGATAAGAACGCCAGTGTATCCTCGATAGTGAAACAGCGTTCTCGTTTTTGTCAACACCGTAGATGCTCTAGCTGGACTGATAACCGCATATTTAGGCGCAGCGTCGTATGCTGTCATCTGGATGATAAACGTGTTCTAGCTTGCCCAGTCTGAATCGGAGGTAGTGCCGTCGACGAGAACGCACCTGCACAACGGGCGCGCGGCGGGCTGACCAGGCCGCCTGCGGCAAGAGCAGATGAGCCGCGGGCACTTAGGAGCCACGCGCGGAGAAACGACGTCACCGCCGACGTCGTGCCGCTGGCCAGCATGACGAGCCGTCAGCTCGTACGACGCGCCAAGATTCTCGAGGCGGTTGTTGATGCGATCGCAGACGTGGGACACGAAGCTGTGCAAATGCGTGACGTCGCTCAACGGTCGGGCGTAGGTCTGGCGACGGCGTATCGGTACTTCCGGTCGAAGGAGCACCTGCTTGCGGCCGCGCTTGAAGCGTGGCAGGAACGCCTCACGCGGCGCATAGTGTCCTCGAGTCAGCGGGACGACCGGGATCCGCTGTCAGGTGTCCTGGTCTATCTTCACGGAGCCCAGCGTGCGTTCAGCCGCAATCGTGAGATGACCGCGCTGATGCTGCAGATGATGACGTCAACCGATCCGGATGTCGTTGCGACGATCGACCGGATGAACCTGACGAACGCCGAGATGTTTGAGCGGCTCCTTGATGGCTTGCCGCCTCAGGACATACCGAGTCTGAGTTTCGCGCTCAACGCCGCCTTGACGAGCGCTATCACCCGCATGCTGAATGGGCGTATGTCTCTTCAGGAGTCGCGAACACACGTGGAGTGGACTGCGCGTTCCTTACTTGATCCAGCCACGCGCAATGCACGCCAGCCGGGGCGTGATGGGCGTAGGAATCGGCCCTAAGAGCACGTCACCTCAGCGGCCGGGCCGTGAGGCCTTCGCTTTGGGATAGCCCTGCGGCCTCGTTCGTTGCGGCAGCCTTTGCCGCCCAGCGATAATCGGCCTTACCTGCCGGGGAACGCAGAATTGCGGGGGTGCGCACAATCAGCTTGGGCAGCTTGTAGGACGCGATGTGCTTACCGGCCTCCTCGAGGAGATCGTCATCAGTGACGACGACGCCGTCGGCGACTTGAACCACCGCGACGACCTCGCTACCCCAGCGTTCAGACGGTCGACCGACCACGACGACGTCGTAGACCGCCGGGTGCCCTGCCATCGCGCGCTCGACCTCTTCGGCGAAGATCTTCTCCCCGCCGGAGTTGATAGTGACCGAGTCTCGGCCCAGCAATTCGATGTGACCGTCGGCGCGCAACCGGGCGCGATCGCCCGGCACCGACCACCGCGTGAAGCCGACCGTCGGAAAGGTGCGCGCGGTCTTCGCTTCGTCGCCCAGGTAACCCAGCGGGATGACGCTTCGGCGCGCCAGCCATCCCTCGCCCTCGCCGGGCTCCAATACGCGGCTCAGGTCGTCGGAGACGACCGAAGTGTCGAGCAGTGGCGCGAATGTCGGTGCAGCGGAGGCGTCTTCGTTGCTGCCCGCGGCGCTCATCTGGGCACCTGTCTCAGAGGAGCCCACAGAGTCGGTCACCGTGATGTGAGGTAATGCTGCCAGGAGGCGAGCGCGCACAGACGGTGTCAGCGGCGCTGCGCCGTTGCTGATGACGAACAGTCCGGATAAGTCGTAGTCACCCCTCTCGATTTCGTCGAGAAGTGGCCGGGCGATGGCGTCGCCGACGATCGGCATGCTCAGCACCCTCTCGCGTTCTGCCAAGCGCAGGACCCGGTCGGGGTGCATCCGGTCCACGTCGTCAGGAAAGACCAACCGACCTCCCATGGTGATGATGTTGTAGGCGGCCCATTGCGCGGCGCCGTGCATGAGTGGCGGAATCATCAGCAGCGACATCGAACCCGGCGAGTTGCGTGCCTGCTCGGCCACTTCGGCGTATGACGAGAGTGTGCGTTCGCTGCCGAATGGGCGACCACCCATCGACGAGATGAAGATGTCGTGTTGTCGCCACAGGACGCCCTTGGGCATCCCGGTTGTGCCGCCGGTGTAGAGGATGTAGAGGTCGTCAGGGCTTGGGATCGGCATGCCTGCTGGCGGCACCGGCGTCGAGAGGATCGATGCGTAATCGACCGCGCACGGCAGCAGTGCGTTGCCTGACCCATCATCGACCTGGATCAGGATCTCGAGGGTGGGGACCTGCGCTCGGATCGCCTCCACACGTGGTGCGAACTCGGCGGCGTACACCAGAGCCTTCGCCTTTGCATCGTTGAGGAGGTAGATCAGCTCTTCGTCGACGTACCTGAAGCTCACGTTGAACGGAGCCACCCGCGCCCGATAGCTGGCGATCATCGTTTCGAGGTACTCGTTGCCGTTGCGCAGATAGATCCCCAGGTGATCCTGGCCGGATTCGTGGCCTGCCAGGGCGGTGCGCTCGGTGTGACAGCCCAGGCCCGCGCCGGCGATATGGCGTGCCACTGCGTCGATGCGCGCGTCCATTTGGGAGTAGGTAAAGCGGCGGTCTCGCCAGACCAGCAGGGTGGCATCGGGGATCACGGCCGCGACCTCGGCGAATACCGTCGAGAGATTGAATCCGACGTTGTCGTTCACAGCCCTCCTATGTGTGAAGTAGCACCTGGGTGATTCCGTTTCAGATGCGAAAGTGCTGGGCGTGCAGAGCGGTAACCGCACATTCCATGAGCCCACGCCTGCGGCGGTGTCGACGCCGCGACGATCACTGCATCGAAATCTTTTCTCACAGCGTTGGTTTCAGGCAGTGTTGAGCTGGCCACCACTGCGAACGTGAAGTGGCACGTCGGCTTCCCATGGCTGGCGTTTGATGAGTTCACGCACCTCGAAATGGCCGCTTTCGAGCTCGCCGAGTGCCGCGTCAACGAGCCGGTATTGCAGCCTTTGGCGGTGGATCGGCTGGCCGTCGATCATGACCGCCCGCACTTCGCCGGGCTCGAAACCACACCGCTCGTGCATGGCAGCCATCAGTTGCTCATTGTGGAAGTGCCCGTCGCCGAAGTTCCAGCCGAGTGCGAAGGTGGCGATGCGTTCTCCGTCCTCGATGACATAGTCGTCCTGTTGGTCGACGGGAACGAGGCGATCGAGCAACGTGAAATACCCTCGGCCCATTGCGAACATCGCCCGGAACGCGAAGCCCAGGTACTTTGACACCTCGACGCGCTCGGCGTTGCTGTAGAACTTCTCGAGCTGCGCCTTCGGCATATTCGGGATGGCCACCAGATGTGCGTCAAGCTTTTCTTGCGCCGAGGGCTTGATGCACCACAGCGAGGTGTCCCAGTTGCCGGCGTAGTAACGCATGCCCGGCAGGAACGACACCTTGCGGGGTGCCACGTTTCCTGTGGCGATGCAGATCACCATTACGGCGAACAGCGACAATGCGGGAACCGGGTTGTTCAGGTCAGATAGTCCGATGCCGGCGTGCGCTACGAACAGCGTCAACATGCCGAAGATCATGAATACGTTCCACTCCAGGGGCACCCCCATGGGAATGGCGAAGACGATATTGAGATGGAAGACGATCATGACGAATGCCGCGAGCGTGGTTACCCAGCCTCCGTGCGAGAAGAACAGCACGACAGGCACTCCCATCTCGATCACGGTGCTCATGTGGGCGATGGCATCGGCCAACAGGCCGGGCCGCAGATCGTCGGGATACTGTCTGTAAAGCCTCCGTTTCACCCACTTGGATGCGATGAAAGGATTGTTCGACAACATCGACGCGACAACAAAAGGGAAGTGCCTGTTGAGCTTCGAGGTCGCTGCGCCGATCCAGATGAGCAGCATGACGAGCTTGGCGCCGACGATGATGTCGGTGCCCGCGAAGAGGAAGACGAGCGTCAGACTTCCGTAAACTTCGCCACGCGCGGCCAGGAAGATGACCTTGTCGCGGAGACCGAGCACGGCCAGCACGGCCAGGATGGCCACGATTTGTAAGCGCGGAAGCACACCAATGTCGGTACCCAGCGCGGGGATCGGACCTGTGCCGTCGGAAAACAGCGCAACGAGGATCAGCACCAGCAATGCCGCGTAGAGCGCGACATCGGCGGGGCTTCGGGTACTACCGCGGGTCACCGGGATGTGGTCGGGCCACGGAGGTAGCCGTATCGTGCCCGGGCGCAACCAGTACAAGATGGACCCCATGGGGGGCCAGAGGCGGCTGTTCAGCGGGCCGAATCCGCAACCAAGGCCGATCACTTCGAACAGCATCGTGTAGAGGACGACTTTCTCGAAGACGATAGGCTCAGACCACCACTGGCCGACATTGGTGAAGCCGTCGATACCCTTGGTCGCCAGGGCGAACGACCAGCCGGCCAGGATATACAGAGCGATCTTGAAGAGATAGAAGGCGTGCAACACGGCGGGTGTTCCGGCGCCGGACTCAGCCCAGTGCGCTGCCATCCTTCGAATCCGTTCACCGCGTGAATATCTGGCCCATTCATCCATGTTCAGCGTCGGCAGGTTAGGTGCGAGGAATCCCATCTAGTGCACCTGTCGCGTCACCAGTTGGTCAGTGCCCGCGAGGTGTCGCTGCCGCCTACCGCCCCCACCGAGTGGTCGACCTGACATGATGCAAGCACCAGGCACCGCATCAGCGGTATGTAGTGGGAGACGACAGTGGGTGAGACCGAGGGACTTCCGCGCCGAGTGGCGTGGCGTCAGCACGGCACGCCGGCCGATCCCCGCGCCCACATCATTGATGCCGCGTCCCGATGCCTGGCCACCGTCGGGTTGGAGCGGACGTCGCTGACGACGATCGCCAACGAGTCGGGAGTATCGCGTCAGACGATCTACAAATACTTCGCGACCAAAGACGAGATCATCGTCGAAGCGTTGGAGAAGGAGGCCTCCGACGCGTCCGAGCGGATCATGGCCGTTGCTCGCAAAAATACGACGGCCGCCGGGTTCGTCGTCGAACTCCTGGTCTCGGCATACTCCGAATTCAAACGGAACCCGGCGATCTCGCCGGTGGTCGCCGTCCTTGAAGGGCCGGCCGCGCGTGCGAGAGTCTTGACCCCCGACGTGGTTGCCACCGTCCGCCATTTTCTGGAGCCGATCCTTTCCTATCTCCCCGATAGGGAGCCCGAGCTCGATGAGATGACCGAGACGTACATGCGATTTCTTTTGTCGCTATTGACCTTTGAGAGCACTGCCACGCGGTCGCAGGACTCTCTTCGGAGGTACCTGCACCGGGTACTCGTCCCTGCCCTCGGACTCCCCTCCGAGTCCATCTAGATTGACAGTGGCGACATTGATTGTCAATGCTGTCATCACGGGTCTTGTGTTTCGGCGCTCCGAACAGGAGGGGCATCGCCATCGTGCTGCTGTGACGCGGGCCCGTTCAGACCACTGACTGCGACGCGTCGAAGGGCCGGTGTCGATAAATGACGAGTGACCCGATGCATGCGATCGTGGAGACAGTGGGTCAGATGCGCTGTCGTCCAAGTGATTCGGGCTCGTCAGCGCTGTGACCGCAAGGACATCCGCTGAAGAAGCATTCGCGACAGGCGAGTGCGTCGGCTGCCCACGAACTATTTGGGGCAGCTCGGACTGCGTGGCCGCCCTCTACCACCGTCGTTCAGGTCGCGACCTTGCGCTTCGTTGCCGCCGCTGTTCGTGAGCTTGGTCTCTTGGCGCCGGCTCGTCGGGCTGGCCGCGTGATCGTAGCTCCCGACTTGATCGCCGGTGCCACCCAGCGGCGCAGGAATTGCCGCAGCTCTTGGCCGTGGTGCGGTGGTCGGCCTGGATCAATGACCAGTGACTGAAAGATTCGCAGCATGAACTCGACGAGGCCATCCATGTTGTCGTCGGTGATGCCGACGCTGGTCCAGTCCACGTCCAAACGCTCGAGCAACGACCGGCCGAACGACATTGCCATGTCAGAGGTGACTCCGGCGGAGAAGGCGCTCGCTCTCCCTGGGGTCAGCAGAAGACCCAAATAGGTTTCGTGGGGCAGGCGTTCCAACGTATGAGCAATTCCCTCGACGACAGCCTCGGCCGGGTCATGGATCTTGCGGACATGCTTGGCCAGGCTATCCAGGAATGGGGCCGCCTCCGCAACCGACGTCGCGAACAAGAGTGCTTCGGTACTGGGAAAATAGCGGTAGACCGTTTGGCGGGTGACGCCGACGTCTTTGGCCACGTCGGAAATGCCGAAGTCCCTGCCGGACTGGTCGATCCTGCGACGCGCCGCTTCCAAGATGCGGGCGACCGCCTCATCGTCATCGGCTGGCGTGGCACCGGACCACCCATGAGTACGCATCAGCGACCAACGTCCCGCATCGTCACTCCCAGAACGTTACCGCGAGTAAGCCAATTCTTACCGACCACCCACATGGGCGATCGTCGTCGTCAAAGCCGGTTTCGTGCTCTCACGGTCATTGCCATCCGAGGCGGGTCAGTCACCAGACCCGTGGGCGGTCGACAACGATGCCGGGACTGCGGCGTTAGGGGGAACGGCAGGCGACTCTCGGCCCGCGCGCAGGAAGCTGCCGGTGCGCACGGTCCCGAGAAGACGCGTGGGCTTGCCGTCGGCGACCACCTGTTGACCGCTGATGAACACCGCGGTGACGGCGTTGTCGTTGCGGTTGACCATGCGCGACAGCCCGCCGTACTGGTCGATGCGCTCCTCGGCGTACTCGTCCAGCGCGGCGTCGAGGTGTTCGGGCTTGATGATGGATAGATCCGCCCGGTCACTGGTGCGCAGGTGCCCTGCGTCGATTCCATACCAGTCGGCGATTTCACCGCTGAGTCGATGCACGGCGCGCTCCACCGTCATGAACGGCTGCCCGGCCTCGTCGGCATCGTGTACATGCTTGAGCAGACGTAGGCCCATGTTGTAGAACGCCATGTTTCGCAGATGGGCTCCGGCGTCGGAGAATCCCAGCTGGACGTAGGACTCGGTGGCGAGCTTTTTGAGCACCTCGGGGCGATGGTTGGAGATCGTGGTGTACCAGCGCAGCTTGGCGCCGTGCTCGAGGACGAGGTCGAGGAACGCGTCGACCGGATGGATGCCGCCGCGGTCGACGCCGACCTGACCGAACGATTTGCCGATCACCGACGGGTCGGGGCAATCGGTGATCACGGCGTCGAAGAAGTCGCGGTGCCATACCCGGATGCCGAATTTCTGGTCGTAGTCCTTGCGGAATCGGCGCCGGTAGGCCTGGTCGGCCATCAACTCGTCGCGTTCGACGCAGTCCTTCAAGTGCATCGCTTCCTGGCCGGAGCCGAATTCCTCGAAGATGACGAAATCGATTCCATCGGCGTACACGGTGAAAGGCACTGGGAGGTGCTGGAAACGGAAGTTGGCGCCTAAAGCGTTGACGACTGTGGACAGCCCTTTCAGGATGTACGTGGCCAGGGGATTGGACTTGGCGTCGGCCGCGGCCAGCAGGCTTGTCTTCAACGATCTGCGGAACAACCCCACGGATTGCAGCGCCTGTAAGGCCATGTTCAGCGGCGTGTTGATGTCCGGTGCGGATTGCAGGACCCGGCCCCGGGCCCGCAGCAACTTGTTCAGCCGGCGGTATTCGCGTCGTTTCGCGTACGTCGATGGCAGCGTGCGAGATCGGCAGAGCACGCCGTCTAACTTGTCGAACTTCAGCTGGTTTGACGACATCCCGACGAATCCGGCATCCAATGCCTCGACGAGCATTCGTTCCATGCGCGCCAACTCGGCTGCGGTGGGGGTGATGTGGTTGTCGGTCGAGCGCGCGAGGCCCATGGTGGCGGTGCGGATATCCGAATGCCCAATGAATGAGCACACATTCGGGCCCAGCGGCCGGTCCTCGATCGCGGCGATGTAGTCCGCAGCGGTGTTCCACGTCTTGTGCGCGCCGAGCGACCGGATCACGTGCTCGCGAGGGATCGCCTCGACACGGCCGAACAGGTCTCCGGCCTCTCCGGCATCCACGTGGATCGTCGAGATCGAGCACGAGCCCAACGCCACCGTCGTCACCCCATGGCGGACCGACTCGGCCAGGCCCGGGCCCTCCAATACCTCGATGTCGTAGTGGGTGTGAATGTCGAGGAACCCGGGCAGCACCCACTGGCCCGTGGCGTCGATGACGTGAGGGCAACCGTCCTCGTCGAGGTCAGTGACCGAAACCGCGGCGATGTGTCCGCCGCGAATACCGATGTTGCGGATCGCCGAGGGGGCACCGGTCCCGTCGAACCAGCGTCCGTTGCGGATGATCGTGTCGTAGGGCACAGCCCGAAATCCCTTCGCCGTCGGAGGAGCAGTCGCGTCAGGGCGCGGCTCGCCCGTCAAGGTCGACCATACGCGCGGCGGCAAGTGGATGGTGCAAAACCCCACCAATCTTGCGCGGGCGGTCTGCGACCTTTAGAGTTGGACCACACCATACAAATCATGCGAGATGTATGCTCGATGATGTGACGGCGACGAAGCCTGTCCGAGAGGATGTGTGGCCCTATGAGTGACTTGGTGATCCGCAAGCTTCCGTGGACTTTCGACGCATCGGTGCCGTTTCAGTGGCAGCCTGCGAACCCGGTGGCGGGGATCTTCGGCAACGTGTTCACGTTTTTTGCCGTGCCGTTCGAGCAGTACATCATCAGCGCGTTGCGAGACGCCAAAGACCTGATCACCGATCCTGCCGTGGCTGAGGAGGCCGACGCCTTCGTGCGGCAGGAAGGTCAGCACTCGTGGGCGCACCGCAAGCACATGAACACCTTGATCAAGCAGTACCCGGGGCTCAAGGAGACCCAGCGCGAGGTCTCGGACCTGTTCGACGATCTGTTGGCGACCCACTCCACGCAGTTCCATGTCTCCTACGTCGCCAATATCGAAGCGACGTTCACCCCACTGTTCAAGATGTTTCTCGATCACCGTCACTCGATCTTCGGTGGCGGCGATCCACGCATCGCAGCGCTCATCTTGTGGCACTTCGTCGAGGAGATCGAGCACCGCAGTTCCGGGCTGATCATCTGTCAGCACTTGACGCCGAGCCGGTGGACGAGAACCAAGTACGCCCGGGCGACGGCCAAGCACGTGCTCGCGGTCGTCGACGTGATCGCCCGCGGTTTCGATCGACACGTACCCGAGGCCGAACGTGGAATGTCCGCATATACGGCGATGACGTCGTATATGGCGCTGGGAGAGGTGAAGGCTCGGCTACGGCCCCGATTCCTGGGACCGTCGCGAAACACATGGCCGCCGACGGTATTTCACGATGTGCCCTCGCGGGAACTGGTCGCGATGGTGGGCCGGTTGATCGCCTCGCAGGCCCCATATCACAATCCGGCCGACCAGCCGCTGCCGGAGTGGGCCGCGGTGTGGATGGCCGAATACGAGCGCGGCGCTGACATGACCACGTTCTTCGATCAGCCGGCTGGATCCCGACTCGCCTGAGACCGAGCGACCACGAGGGAGTTCCATTGTGTCGCTACGCGTTCAGGTTCGCGCCGGCGCCGTTCCCTGGACGGGTTCGGTCATGCTGACCCGGCGGGCGTTGCCAGCTATGCGCCGATGGTCAGCGCGACAGTCACGACGATCATGACGACGGCGAATGGCAGCGAGCCGGTCCGCTCGCCTGCTGCGGTGAATCCGTTTGTGGCGTCGAGATAGTCGGGCAGTGCCGCGATCCAGCACACCGTTGCGACACTCAGGCACCCCCGACGTCCAACGCCCCGAAGTAATCGCGGTCTGCCCCTGCCGGGATCTGGGTGGGGTCGTCGCGACGGGCGATGAGCCAGCCTTGCTTCCAGACGCGTCGGCCGGCGTTGGAGACAGGGAACGGGTTATCTGGGTGGCCTACCCGAGGGCTTTCGGCAGCACACCTGATCAACATGTTCAGCGTGTTGGGCACGCCCCGGCGCTGCCGCGGCGATTCAAGACCGCGTTACCTAGTTCGAACTGATCGCGGCCATACACGGAATTAAGTATGTATGGTGGCGCAATGACTCATGTTAGGGCGCGCGGTGATGCCCTCGCGGCCGACGAGATGGCCCGCCTGATTGGCCTGCCATTCAACGACTCCGACGACGTCATCAGGGCGGCGGTGGCCGAGGCGAGTGTCCCGTCGCTGTTGATGTCGATGGTCCACATGGCCGGCGACATGGGCTTGCTGGACGAATTACCGAAGCCGTTCATGCTCATCGCTATGGACCTGCAGGGCGGCATGAGCGAGCCGGACAAGCAGACGGTGCGCGATCGGGGGTTCGACGTGATCCGCGATTACCGAGATCGAGGCTGCCCGCCGCCGTTCGTCCCGGACGCGGCCCAGTTACAGACGATGCTCGACGTCATGTCCGCCGGGCAGGTCACCGCCGAATACCTGGACTACGTCGCCGCCGACTTGCGGTTCAGTGACGCCGACCAACGCGGCCCCGTGCTCGCCTCCACAGCCGAACAGCGCAGCGAGTTCCCCGTGGTCGTCATCGGCTGCGGCGAAGCCGGGTTGCTCGCGGGCATCAAGCTCAAGCAAGCCGGCGTGCCGTTCACGATCATCGAGAAGCAGGCGAGTGTCGGTGGTACCTGGGCGGCCAATCGGTATCCGGGCTGCCGCGTCGACATCGCCAACCAGTACTACGCGTATTCGTTCGAACCCACCGATCACTGGTCGCACTACTACTCCGAACAGCCGGAGATCCTGAAGTACCTCACCGACGTCATGGATCGCTACGACATTGCTCCGCATGTGCGCTTTCAGACCGAGGTGACTGGTGCGGAATGGAATGAGCGGACCGACAGCTGGCACGTCGCGATTCGCACGGACGACGGCCGCGAGGAAACGTTGACCGCGCGCGCGGTGATCTGCGCCGTCGGCCAGTTCAGCAACCCGGTGATTCCGAACATCAAGGGTGCTATGGACTTCGAGGGCCCGGCCTTCCATACCGCAGACTGGCGCGACGACGTCGATCTGACGGACAAGCGGGTGGCGGTCATCGGCGCGGGGGCCAGCGGATTCCAACTTGTGCCCGCGATCGCGGACCAGACCGCCCAGGTTGACGTCTACCAGCGCACTGCGCAGTGGATGGCGCCGAACATCAATTACCACGCGGCTATTCCCGAGCCGGCCAGGTGGGCGATCCGCCACTTGCCGTACTACGGAAGGTGGCTCCGGTTCGTGTCGTGGTGGCCGATCGCCGACGCGCTGGACGAGCAGGTGACGATCGACCCTGATTGGGACAACGGCGGTCTGTCGGCGAGTAAGGCCAATCACGGCATCCGGGAGATGTTCATCGCATGGATGCGGGTCTTCTGTAGCGACGAGCAGTTGTTGAAGAAGGTGACGCCGAACTACCCGCCGATGGGAAAACGGACGTTGCAGGACAACGGAACCTGGCTCACCACGCTGCAGCGTGACGACGTCGAACTCATCAATGACGGCATCGCCGAAATCACTGCCGACGGGGTCAGGACCATCGATGGCGTGCACCGCCCAGCCGACGTGCTCATCTGGGCCACCGGCTTTGACGTCAACCACCAACTCGGGCCGGTCAACGTCCGCGGCCTGGACGGACTCGCCCTCAACGACGCTTGGGGTGATGCGCCCTACGCATACCTGGGCGTCACGGTCCCGAAATTCCCGAACTTCTTTTGCATGTTCGGTCCGGGCACCAACGCCGTCAACGGGGCCAGCATCATCTACAACTCCGAGTGCCAGATGCGCTACATCCTGGGCTGCATCGACATGGTGCTGGCCAACAAAGCACGGTATGCAGTGCCCCGGGACGCGGTCTGCGCCGACTACAACCGCCGCAACCAAGAACGCCTCAAGACCATGGTCTACACCCACCCCGCGGTGGCCAGCTACTACAAGAACTCCGCAGGCACAGTGCCCACGCTCTACGGCTTCCGCATCTTCGACTATTGGAACTGGACCAACCGTCCCAACCCCGACGATTACGAATTGCAGTCCTGACGGCGTCAGCAGGAGCGGAGGAAACGATGGCGGGACGGTCGAGAGCTGCAGCCGTGAGTTCGAGTCGAGCGGTCATGTCCTGCGCGCCAGATGGGCCAGAGCGTGGCGGGCCGCCTGGTAGCCGCACATTCCATGTGCGCCCGCGCGGGGGAGTAGCCGCCGAGCACAGGGACACCCAGGAACGCCGGTGGCGCAAGGGTTCCCGAGCGCTGGTCCGGTGACCAGCTTTTGCACTGAAGTCAGTCCCGCGGTAATCAGCCGACCGGCCCTTGGTCGCCCGGCGGCCTGGGATGCGCGGTGTCACCAGCCAAGAATTCGAGGATGTGGCCGGCTACCACCGCGGGTTGTTCGATCTGGATGAAGTGCCCAGCTCCCTCAATCATGACCGGTGCGCCGTCCTCAGGCAGGGCTCTGGCGAGTATCTGCACGAAGCCTGGATGCAACGCGCCATCACGAGTGCCGTGCAGGTACAGGAATCGACCCCGCGGCATGGCTTTGCTATAGGCGTGCATGTCCGCATAGACCGCCAGCGGGCGCGTATTGCGCGCCATGCACCGGTAGTAGGCCAGGGCGGCCGCCCGGTGTCGAAGCGTCGGCAGCGCCGCCAGTGCAGCATGGACGTCGGCGGGATCGACAAGCTCCGGCGACCAGTCGCGCCAAAGCCGGCCAATGATTCGATGCACCACCCGTTCCGGGAGAAACGGCAGCTGAAAAAACATGATGTACCAACTCATTCGCAGTTGCCGGGCCATCAGCCGCCCGTACAGTCGCGCAGTGTTGCGCCGGGGCGTTATTCCCTTGATCGGCGGCACGGACATGCTGATATGGGCGGCGAATGGCGAGCGTGGATGGGCTGCCAGTCCGTTGCACGTGTAGGAGCCCCAGTCGTGTCCGATGAGCACCGCGCTGCCCTGACCGCCGAGCGAACGGCACAGTGCCGCGGCGTCATACATCAGCGCACCGATGTGATAGTCGCCGTCGCCAGGCAGGCTCGTCGGTGCGTAGCCGCGGGTAAATGGTGCAACGACACGAAGTCCTTGGGCGCCGAGAATGCGGCCCAGGTGGCGCCAGCTCCATGCGCTGTCGGGGAAGCCATGCAGACAGACGACGAGTCGCCCGCCCTCGGGACCCCATGCCAATGCGCTCATTCGGAGATGGCCTAGGTCGACCTCCAACACCTCGGGCTGATTGGTCACGTTGGCCGACCTACGCGTGACGGTAGACGCATGGGGGTAAATGTATGGTCGGGCACACTCATGCCGCAAGCGCGAAGCGGAGATCACGCTATAAAACCGCGATTAGACAGTGCGAGTTTGTGTATGGTCCAGGCTGGGTGCTCGAGTTCGACGTCGCTACGGTCGACGACGGCATTCGGACGCTTTTATAAACCGGCGGGAGCGCGGATGCTGGAGATCATCGACAAGGGGCTCACCACGCCTGCGCACGAAACACCGCTGCTGTTCGTCCATGGGGGACATCACGCCGCGTGGTGCTGGAACGAGCACTTCCTCGACTATTTCGCCAACCGCGGTTTCCGCGCGGCCGCGCTGAGCCTGCGCGCGCACGGCGGCAGCGCGTCCGACAAGCCGCTGCGCAAGCTCTCCGTCGCCGACACCTAACGATCACTGCCCGGCGATGTACCCGTATTTCGCGTGTGGGTTCAGGATCTGCCTGTGCCACAGGAAGTTGCGCTGCGCTCGGGTCAGCCTGGCCAGGTCGGCGGCCTCGTCGAAGTCGCGTTCGATGACCGCGACCTGGGCGTCGACGATCTCGCGTGCCTGCGCGGTGGTCAGGCCGTACACCGGAGCAGCGGCTACAACCGCGGCGAACGAGCTGTCACGGGTCCCCTTGCGGTCGAACGCCAGCGCCTGCGACGAGGTCTCACCGGAGCGGATCTGCGGACACAGGTCATATGCCGGGGTCAGCTCCAAGGCCTTGCCATCCCAGAACGCGGCGTGGTTGCGCGCGTGGTCGTCGTTGTTGCCGATGGCAACGTTGAACACTATCCGCTCGAACAGCCGTCGGCCGATGGCGGCGTCGGTACCGGTGCGGCGCAGCACGTCGAGCAGATCCGGATAGGTGGCGTAGCGGCCCTCCATCTCGTCGAGCCCAAGCATCGTCAACGCCGAGACGATGATGCGCCGGCCGCCGTCTGCAGGGCGGTCGAACCGCTCGATGACGAGGACGTCGCGACCCAGCGATTCGGTGAGAAACGATGCAGTGGTGTCGATTCCGGCTCGCAGGGCCAGTTCCAGGGCCAGCGCCTCGGCGTTGACCACCGGGTACGGGTCCGACGCCGAGGAAAACTTGGCGATGTGGCTCCTGCCGTCGACGTCGATGAGCGCCTTGGGTCGGGCGCCTCCGATCGACGTTCCCCGCAGCAGCGCCGCGCCCAGTTCATCGGTCAGTTCGCGGCCCTGATCCAACGTGTCGGCCGCGGCGTGCAGTTCGTCGAGCGTCGCCGACGACCCGCGCGGGACGTAGACCTCGGGACTGGCCTGAAAGTCCAGCCCGCCAATGCGATTGGACCCCGACTCCAGGAAGTAGGTTATCTGGTCTAGGTCGGCCGTATCGGCGTCACGCCCGGCGACACCGTGGAGTCGTTCGAGGATCACGCGCTGGCCCCACGAATCAGGACCGGCGTCGCGCAGCGCGGACGCAATCGACATGTTGGAGGGGGGAGCTTGCCAGCCGGTCCGCAGCGGGAGCTCCGGTTCGTAGAGGCTGATGGCGTCGTCGCGGTCGAGGTAGCTGCGGCCGTAGCCGAACGCGTATCGGCGGCCGTGGCGCCGGAAGTGCAACCGTCCGGCTGGCACCGGATCGGTGTGGCCAGGAAGCCAGACCCACACGAAGGCATCCCGCTGTGCTGGCGTCTCAGAAGGCAAGAGCGTCATCGGCGTCCGGACCCGTTGTCGATCGCGGCTGGTATTCGCGTGACGGGATCAGCGCCACCCGCTCTTCGCCGCGGCGACGTAGCCGCGCTCTTTCGTCGTCGTCGTCGACGAACAGTGGCACGCCGAGTACCGACGCCGCGCTAAACACGGTGCCGATGGAGACTCCGGCTGAGCCGCGTTCGATGGCGGTGACGGTGCGCGGGTCAGCCCCGATGCGCATGCCGAGGTCGGCGGCGGTCCAGTTCTTGTCGTGCCGGGCCGTCCGGATCTGCGTACCCAGCACCACAAGAGCGTCCGCCGCAGCACGGGTCGGTGAGATCGCCCGCTTAGCCATGGTTACCTGCCTTAAAATGTCAGTAAATGCATTCTACAAACATTTTATCGTTAGTAAAGGCCTCGCGACCACGTCTGAAGGCTAGCGGCACGGTGTATCGCCGCACGTACCGGACCGCGGACGGATTACACTTGCGTCCCGACGGGCAGCTGCAGGTAGGTCACGCCGAGATCGATCTGGAGCTACCCAACCTCAGCGGCGGTGAACGGGCCACCGCGCTCCTCGTGACCCGCCTGGTGCTGGCCGCCTCGGCCACGCGGGCGTCGTGCCGTGGCTCGACGAGCCGCTCGAACACCTCGACCCAGTCCGCCGCGCTGGCGTGGCCGCCACACTGGTACGCGCCGCCCAGACCAAGTCCGTCGAACAGATCCTCATCACGACCTACGAGGGGGAGTTGGCGCAGCGGCTGGCGGCGAGCACCCCCGATACCGTCAAGCTGACCTACGTCCGGTCCGCCGACGGCGATCTGGTCTGACGGGAGACTGGCCTGGCGCCCATGCGCACGTGCGTCGTCTTCGCGATTCCATGAGTGAGTTCCCGCTCTTAGCGAGTCGACGATTATTCGGCGGATATGTCCGAGAACCGGCAAGAATCGCTCAGAACCGCTGGTAATGCTAGTGCGATCAAAACTGTTGTGCAGCAATGCTTAACGGGCATTTGTGGGACCTTCTAAGAAGCACGGATCGGAAATCCGTTGGTCGCGGGTTCGAGCCCCGCCCGCCCCACAACCTGAAAAACCGCACGCCAGACGCAGTTCGGTCACTCAATCGGCTGGAACGGTCGCTCT
>Ga0209139_10000037_pt1 | contig 33847 bp, 33 predicted proteins | sample BogFormECP14_OM3_FD_188246 | JGI IMG/M metagenome (GOLD analysis project Ga0209139, IMG submission 188246) | Bog forest soil microbial communities from Calvert Island, British Columbia, Canada - ECP14_OM3 (SPAdes) (version 2) | ecosystem: Environmental > Aquatic > Freshwater > Wetlands > Bog ...
CTGTATCGATTCAAGCAATTCGGACACGGGGCCCAGGGTACTGACTACTCATTAGTAGTCCTAATCGGCCTGGGTTTACGGTGGCGACCCGTCCCCCGCAAGCGGGTGGGGGTACCTCCCGCGTGCGGGGGAGTGCCCCCAGCGCCCGGCTTCGCCGCGCTTGCGATCGCCACGGGCAGTCTCAGATCAGACCCAGCTCGGTGACCGCAGTGCGCTCGTCGGCCAGCTCGGCGGTTGACTTGTCGATCCGGCCGCGGGAGAAGTCGTCGATCTCCAAGCCGGTGACGATCTTCCAGTTGCCGTCCTTGGTGGTGACCGGGAACGACGAGATCAGGCCCTCGGGCACACCGTAGGAGCCGTCGGACACCACGGCCATCGACACCCAGTTGTCCTTCGGGCTGCCCAGCAGCCAGTCCCGGGCGGCGTCGACGGTTGCCGACGCGGCCGAGGCGGCCGACGACGCGCCGCGGGCATCGATGATCGCCGCGCCACGCTTGGCGACGGTGGGGATGAAGTCGTTCTCGATCCACGACTGGTCGTTGACCACCTCGGCGGCGTTCTTGCCTTTGATCTCGGCGTGGAAGATGTCGGGGTACTGGGTGGCCGAGTGGTTGCCCCAGATGGTGATCTTCTTGATGTCGCTGACGTCGGCTCCGGTCTTGTGCGCCAGCTGCGAGATCGCCCGGTTATGGTCCAGGCGGGTCAACGCCGAGAACCGCTCGTGCGGGATGTCGGGCGCGTTGTTCAGCGCGATCAGCGCGTTGGTGTTGGCCGGGTTGCCGGTCACGCCGATGCGGACGTCGTCTGCGGCGACGGAGTTCAGCGCCTTGCCCTGCGCGGTGAAGATCGCGCCGTTGGCCTCCAGCAGGTCACCGCGCTCCATGCCCGGGCCGCGCGGCCGCGCGCCGACCAGCAATGCGAGGTTCACGCCGTCGAAGATCTTGTTCGGGTCGGCGCCGATCTGCACTCCTGACAGCAGTGGGAACGCGCAGTCGTCGAGCTCCATCACGACGCCCTCGAGCGCCTTGAGGGCCGGCTCGATCTCCAGCAGCCGCAGCTCGATCGGGCGGTCAGGACCTAACAGCGAGCCGCTCGCCAGGCGAAACAGCAGGCTGTAACCAATCTGGCCGGCAGCGCCGGTGACGGCAACCTTCAGGGGTGTTGTGCTCACGGGTCGAAACTAGCGCACCCACGCGCGCCAGAAACCCCGGCCCCGACCGCGGCGTCGATCACACCAGCTCAGCCGCACCCGCTCGGGGGGCAATAGCAATCTGAGGCGCGTAGCATGACCGAGGCTTCATCGGATCCGGACTGCGACGGGAGGTGAGGGATGCCTTCGTTTCGCGACATACCGGAAACACTGCGTCCTCTGGCACGGCCTGAAAGGGACGAGCCTCCTCATACGCACCCGGATGACCTGCCTGCCGAGCAGGCGGTGGTCGACTGCGGTATCTATGTGGAGGGCGTGCGACTGCCCGGGAATTTCACCCACGCAGAGGCCCGGATCAAGGTGGGTGAGCTGCAGCTGGCCGGCCAGGAAGCCTTCGCCTGGATCGGCCTGCACGAGCCCACCGAACACCAGATGCAAGAAGTCGGCGTCGTTTTCGGCCTGCACCCGTTAGCCGTCGAGGACGCCGTACAGGCCCACCAGCGGCCAAAGTTGGAGCGTTACGACGAGACACTGTTCCTGGTTCTCAAGACGGTCAACTACGTTCCGCACGAGTCGGTGGTGCTAACCCGCGAGATCGTCGAGACCGGCGAGATCATGATTTTCGTCAACGGTGACTTCGTGGTGACAGTCCGCCACGGCGAGCACGGTGGGTTGTCGGACGTGCGCAACCGGTTGGATGCCGACCCCGAGCAGATGCGGCTCGGCCCATTTGCGGTGATGCACGCCATCGCCGATACCGTGGTGGACCATTACCTCGACGTCACCAACTTGATGGCGACCGACATCGACGCCATCGAGGAAGTGGCGTTCCTGCCCGGCCACCGGACCGAAATCGAGCCGATCTATCTCCTCAAGCGGGAAGTCGTCGAGCTGCGCCGGTGCGTCAACCCCTTGTCCATCCCGTTCGCGCGGTTGCAGACCGAACACAAGGATCTGATCTCCAAGGAGGTGCGACGGTATCTGCGCGACGTCGGCGACCACCAGTCGCACGCCGCCGATCAGATCGCCGGCTACGACGAGAATCTCAGCTCCTTGGTGCAGGCCGCGCTGGCCCGGGTTGAAATGCAGCAGAACACCGACATGCGCAAGATATCGGCATGGGCGGGCCTGCTGGCGGTGCCCACGATGATCGCCGGTATCTACGGAATGAACTTCGAGTACATGCCCGGACTGAAATGGCACTGGGGTTACCCGACGTTCATCACCATTCTGGTGATCGTCTGTGTGCTGCTGTACCGCAACTTCCGCCGCAGAGACTGGCTATAGATCAGTTTGGTTGCGCAGCAGGCCGATTGGGGTCCAGCACATCCACACCGTCGCTTTGCCACGCCTCGCGCATCGCGTCGGCGCCTCTCAGCCGCACCCAAGCGGCCTCGGTCGCCGTGATCGGCGTCGCGGAGAGAAAGCGCACCGGATCGCGGGGCGGGTCCAGCGGCAGTTCCGGAATGTCGCTGCGGCCCAACAGTACCGCGGTGAACGGCGCCGAGCCTGATCGCGTGTCCCACAGCGGCGAACCCAGATCGATCAACGCGTCTTCGGTCAGCACCACGCCGTCGACCGCAGGCGTTGCCGCCACGATCGCCAGGCTGTGTGCCAGACGGGTGATCGATCCCGGATTGCGTAGCCGCAGAACGACTTCGGCGCGCGGGCCGCGCTCGGGATCGGCAACCATCGCCGCCGGATCGGTCATCGGGTGCCGCGAGCAGCCCAGCGAGACATAGTGCACTATCCCCGCCGAATCGGAGTGGCCGGGGTGAAAGCGCAGCACCTCGATCGGCTCGGCGCCGAGAAACGTCACGCTTGCCCCATCGGGCTCGGTGTCGAAGCCCGCGGCGGAGAAGTGCGCAGACAGGTGCGCGCGCACCCTGGCCAACGTCTGGGTCACTCAGACTCAGCCGGCGGCGGAACGGTCAAGTTCACGCCGGTATCGGCATCGAAGACGGCGAGTTTCTGGGTGTCGAAGGCCAATTCGAGTGACTTCCCTTTTGCCGCTTTCGACGCGGCAGGAACCCTGGCCACGAATTCGTGCTCTTCTCCGCCGGATTCCTCCTCGAGCTCGGACAGCTGGTCCGAATGAACGACGCAACCTTCGGTGGTGAAGTAGACGTACTTGTCGGCACCCAGCGACTCGACCATGTCGACCTTCACCTCGAACGTCAACGCGCTGATGCGCTGGTAGCCGTCGATCAATGCGGCATCTTGTAGATGCTCCGGGCGGACGCCGACGATGACCTTGTCCGGTGCCGGATGCTGCGCGAGCACATCATGGACGGGCTGGGTAAGCGTGACTTCGCCGAATGGCAAGGTCACCCCGGTTGCCGTCAGCGTGCCGGGAAAGAAGTTCATCGCCGGCGAGCCGATGAAGCCCGCGACGAACAGATTGGCGGGCCGCTCGTAAAGCTCGTCGGGCGTACCGATCTGCTGCGCAACGCCGCCGCGCATGACCACCACCCGGTCACCGAGGGTCATCGCCTCGGTTTGGTCGTGAGTCACGTAGACGGTGGTGGCGCCCAGGCGACGCTGAAGCCGGGCGATCTCGCCACGCATCTGAACCCGCAATTTGGCGTCGAGGTTAGACAGCGGCTCATCCATCAGAAATGCCTTGGGGTGGCGAACGATTGCCCTGCCCATCGCGACGCGCTGTCGTTGCCCGCCGGACAGCTGCGAGGGCTTGCGGTCGAGAACGTCGGTTAAGTCGAGGATTCGCGCGGTGTCCTCGACCTTGTCGGCTATCTCCGCTTTCTTCATCTTCGCCAACGTGAGCGGAAAGGCGATGTTCTGTCGCACCGTCATATGCGGGTAGAGCGCGTAAGACTGGAACACCATGGCGATGTCGCGGTCTTTGGGCGCCTTCTCGTTCACCCGCTCACCGCCGATAAGCAACTCACCAGACGATATATCCTCCAGTCCGGCAATCATATTCAGTGTTGTAGACTTGCCGCAGCCGGAAGGCCCGACCAGGATGATGAACTCGCCTTCGGCGATCGTAAGGCTGAGGTCGTTCACGGCCGTCGCGCCGTCGGGGTAGCTCTTGGTCACGTGAGCCAACACAATCTCGGCCATCAGAGCTATCCCTTCACCGCGCCGGAGGTCAACCCAGCGACTATCCGTCGTTGGAAGACTAGAACAAAAACGATAATCGGGACCGTGATCACCATCGCGCCGGCAGCGATCGATCCGGTTGGCTCCTCGAATTGCGAACTGCCGGTGAAGTTGGCGATTGCCACCGGCGCAGTGCTCGCAGCCTTGGTGGCGGTCAACGACAACGCGAGCAGCAGATCGTTCCACGCGAAGATGAACACCAGGATTGCCGCGGTCACGATTCCCGGTGCTGCCAGCGGGGCGATCACCTTCCGGAAGGCCTGTCCCGGCGAAGCGCCGTCCATTTTGGCGGCCTTCTCCAGATCCCACGGGATTTCCCGGAAGAACGCCGACAGCGTGTAGATCGCCAGCGGCAGCGCGAAGGCTATGTAGGGGAGGATCAGCCCGGGCCAGGTATCGAACAGCCCGATCCGCCGCTCGATGTTGAACAGCGGCGTCACCAGCGAGATTGCCGGGAACATCGAAATCAACAGCGTCGCACCGATCAACAGCCGCTTGCCGGGAAAGTCCAACCGCGCTATCGCGTAGGCCGCCATCGCGCCGATCACCACCGCGATGACCGTGGTGAGCAAGCCGATTCCCGCGGAGTTGATCAGAGCGGAGCTGAAGAAATTGCCCCGGAAGATTCCACGGTAGTTGTCGAAGGTCACCGACGACGGAATAAGCTTGCCGTCCTTGACCGTTGACGTCGGCTTGAGCGACAGGCTGAGGATCCACAGCACCGGGAACAGCGCATACAGCAGCACCAGAGTGTCGACGATCACCCAGGTGGCAGCGCGCCTCACACCTATTGCCGCGGTCATGGCTCAGCGCCCATTGCCGTTGACGCCCGGCGCTGACGCGCCGAAGACCTTGATGAAAATGAACGCGATGACGGTGACGCATCCGAAGATCAGCACCGAAATCGCCGAGCCGAGGCCAACATTGAAGCCCTTGAACAGGTTGTCATAGCCAAGGATCGACACCGATTCGGTGTTGCCGGTGCCTCCCGTGAGCACATAGATGTTGTCGAAGATCCGGAAGGCATCCAGCGTGCGGAACAGCAGCGCCACCAGGATCGCCGGTTTGATCAATGGCAACGTGATCTTCGTCAGCCGCCGCCACGCGCCGGCGCCGTCGACTTGTGCCGCCTTCAGCAGATCCTCAGGCACCAGCGCCAACCCGGCGAGAAGCAGCAGTGACATGAACGGCGTCGTCTTCCAGACCTCGGCGATGACCACGATGCCCAGCGACGGAATCTGTTGCGTCAGCGGCGCGCTGCCCTGGGGCAACAGGTTGGCCAGGTAACCAGTGCCCGGCGTCCACGCGTAGTACCAGCTGTAGGACGCGACCACGGTGACGATGCCGTAAGGGATGAGCACTGCGGTGCGCACCAACCCCTTGCCGATCAGTGTGCGATGCATCACCAACGCCAGCGCCAGGCCCAGCACGAATTCGATCGACACCGAGACAACCGAAATCGCCAGCGTCACCGCAAGTGCCGTCCACCAATACCGGTCAGTCAAGATGGTTTGGTAGTTGCCGAGCCCGATGAACTCGGTGTCGTTGGGAGTGGTCAAGTTGTTGCGCTGCAGGCTCAGCCACACCGCGTAGCCGATCGGATAAGCCGTGACTGCCAGCATCACCATCGCCGCGGGCGCCACCAGGACGAACGCCAGCCGCCACTCCGACCGCCGGTTCTCGGTGCGCGGGATGGCCGTCACGGCAACAGCCCCCGACCGTCGATCGCCTTGTGGACCTGTCTGGTGAGCTCGTCGGCGGTCTTGTCCGGATCAATCTCGTTGATCGGGCTCAGCGTGGCTGACATCCGAGTCGACACCGCCTGGTAGACCGGCGTCGCGATCCGGGCAGCGGCATTGGTGAGTTGTTGGCGAATGATGTCGTACATCGGGTACTTCGCCTGGAATTGCGGGTCGGAGTACAGCGAGGCCCGTGCTGCGGGCAAACCCCCTTGCAGCGAGATGTACTTCTCGCTGTACGCGTCGCGCAGGCATCTGATCGCCTGGTACGCCTCGGCTTTGTGACGCGTGGTCTTGGCCACCGCCAGGTTCAGCCCGCCGATCGTCACCCTGGCCTGCTGGCCGGGCCGCACGCCAGGGTAGGGAGCGAAACCGAACACCTTCTTGCTGGCGTCGTAGGCTGCCCGGAACTGCTGGTCGGTCGGCACGAACGCGCCGACATTGTTGATGCTGCCGGCCAGGTCGGGACGGCGGTTGAGCGGCAAGAACGCCACCCCGCCCTTCACAGCGTTCTCCAGCATGGACGCCAGCGCATAGGGCCAGTTGACCTCCAGCGCGGACTTACCCTGCTCGAACGCCAAGCGCGAGGTGCCCGCGTCGGTCCGGGTGATCGACGGGTCGGCGCCGGGCGCAGTGGCCACCGTCTTGAGGATCTGAAGGGCGCTGACGGTGGCAGCACGGTGTTCGGGCGTATCGGTCAGCGTGACCTTGTGCCCGTCGTCGGACAGCACCTGGCCACCCGCACTTTCGAGCAGGGTGTTGAACCACACCACCAGACCCTCGCCCTGGCTGGCCTGCACGCCGATCCAGCTGGGCTTGCCCGCGGCGTGCAACCGGGTCGCCTCGTCGACCATCGCGGTCCAGGTTGTCGGCGGCTTGTCCATCAAATCCGGCCGGTACCAAAGCAATTCGGTATTGGTGGTGAGGGGTGCGGCATAGAGCCGGTGCTTCCAGGTGGCCGTGGCCAGCGGCCCGGGCAGCGCGTCAGTCTTGGCGTCGACCTCGGCACGGCCGGACGGGTCGTCCGACAGCGGCAGCGCCCAGCCGGCTTCGGCGAACTCCGCGGTCCAGATCACGTCGAGCGCCATCAGGTCCACCGTGCGGTCGTTGGCGCTGAGCCGGCGGGCCAGCTGCAGCCGCTGGTCGTCAGAAGACCGGGGCAGGCTGAACTGCTGGATGGTGAAGCGCCCGCCGAGCTGGTCGGTGCAGCGCTTGGCGACCGCGGTGAATGTCGCGGCGCCGCTGGCCGGGGTGTAGAAGCTGATCACCCGCCCGTTGTCGCCCGGGCCGCAGGCCGATACCACCGATGTGGTGCACAGCGCCGCCATCGCGACCGCGCTCAGACGGACTGCGCGCCCGCGACGACTCGCCACCACACGGTCCTTTCGCCCAGTCGTCGACTACCCCGCGGCAGACGCTAGAACCAGGCGCGCGTGAGATGCAACACGCCCGGAAACGGTCAGCCGGCCGCCGAGTCAGATTGCCAAGCGGGCGAGCAGATCTCGGGCCCGCTCCGCGTTTTGCGGGTCGCAGAGCACGTCGTAGCGGCCGGCGACCAATTGCATCGTCGAACTGAAATCCCGGGTACCGCGCGCCATCGCATAGGGCACCGCCGAGCTGATCAAGCCGAAGAACACCCCGGCAACCAGGCCGGTCGTCAGCGCTCCCCAGGGGTTGGGGCTGAAGAACCCCAACACCAGGCCGATGAAAAGCCCCAGCCAGGCGCCGGTGAGCACACCACCGCCGAGCACCTTTGGCCAGGTCAGGCGACCGGTGACCCGTTCGACCTGCATCAGGTCGACTCCGACGATTGTCACCTGTTGCACCGGGAAAGCCTGCTCGGACAGGTAGTCGACGGCTCGCTGCGCTTCCGCGTAGGTGGGGTATGACCCGACCGGCCAGCCTTTCGGCGGCGTCGGCAATCCGGGGGCACGCCGGCTCGCCGCCGGGGTGCCAGGCGTGGCACCGGGAACCTGGCCGGGCTGGAAGGGACTCGTCATGGCTTCATTATCCTCTGCATCCTCTGCGTACTAAGCCCTCCAGCGCGGAGTGCATCGGAGTGCGGCCTGCGGGGCCTCAACGGCTCTACCACCAGCGCAAACGGCTCGTCCACCCGGCTCGCGCGTCCGTCACGCTAGGTTGAACAGCATGACATTCCAGGGCGGCGACTTCGGCGAGGAAGGCCGAGACGAAGGAAAGCGGCCTCCACAGAGCCCGGAGGCACGCCCGTGGGAGGAGTTCACCCCGCCCGCGTACGCCCAGCCCAACCCGAACGCGCCAAAGGACCCGCCACCGTCGGCGCCGCCCTGGACCCCGCCGACCGCCGACTATCCGCCGTCGGCCTATCCGCCACCAGCCAATTCGCCACCCGCCTATCCGGGCCGAGCCGATTACGGGCCGCCCGGCTACCAAGACGCCCAGGGCTACGGCGGTCCGTCATACCCGCCACCACCGCCGCAATATGGCCAGTCCTATCCCCCACCGAGCTATGGGAGTGGCTACGGCGGCCCGCCGGGATATCCCGGCCCGTACGACCCGTATCACCCTTACCTGGATCGTTCGCACGAGACCAATGGGTTGGCCATCGGTTCCCTGGTGACCTCGGTCGCGGGTGGACTGCTCGGCATCCCGCTGTCCTTCGTCTGCTACGTCGGGATACTGATTCCGATCGTCGGCGCGGTACTTGGCGTAGTCGCGCTCAGTCAGATCAAGCGAACCAATCAGCAGGGTCGCGGGCTTGCCATCGCCGGGATCGTGATCGGCGCGACTGCGGCGGTGCTGCTGGTGTTACTCGTGCTCGGGGTGATGGCGGCGGCGCACTCGCCGTCGGTAACGCCTTCCTTAACCTGATTCGGTCGGCGGCACGAACGGATCCGACTGCCGCTGCATACCCGCCGCACGTCCTTTCGCGGCGATCACCAGGGCCATCTTGCGGCTGGCTTCGTCGAGCATCTCGTCGCCGAGCATCACCGCGCCGCGGGCACCGCCGGCCGCCGACGTGTGCCATTCATAGGCTTCCAAGATCAACTCGGCGTGATCGTAGTCGGCTTGGCGGGGGCTGAAGATCTCGTTGCCCGCCGCGATCTGGTCGGGATGCAATACCCATTTGCCGTCGTAGCCAAGAGCCGCCGACCGGCCCGCCACCCGCCGAAACGCCTCCACGTCGCGCACTTTGAGATAAGGGCCGTCGACCGCGGCGATACCGTGTGCACGGGCAGCCACCAGGATGGTCATCAGCGCATGGTGGTAGGCGTCGCCGACGTCGTAGCCCTCGGGCTGCTCACCGACGACCAGCGTGCGCGTGTTCAGGCTGGCCATCAGGTCGGCGGGCCCGAGCACCAGAGCCTGCACCCTCGGCACGGCCGCGATCGCACCGACGTTCATCAGCCCGCGGGCGTCTTCGATCTGCGTGTCGATGCCGATCTCGCCGATCGGAAGGCCGTGGATCGTCTCCAACTGAGTCAGCAGCAGATCAAGTGCCTGAACATGCGAGACGTCAGAAACCTTGGGCAGCACCACAACATCGAGCTCGGCATGGGGCGCGGCGGCGACGGCGGAAACCACCTCGATGACGTCGGCGTGAGTCCACGGAGTTGTCCAGCCGTTAACCCGAACGCCGCGCAACTGACCGGCCCATCCCGGCTCGGCCAATGCAGCGGCCACCCGGGTACGGGCCGCCGCCTTCGCGTCCGGCGCGACGGCATCCTCCAGATCAAGGAAGACCTCATCGGCGGGAAGGCCTTTGGCCTTGTCGATCATCTTCTGGCTGCTACCCGGCACGGAGAGGCAAGTACGGCGGGGTCGATAGGCGTTGGTCACGCTTCACTCACCACTCTTGAATACCCTGTCAACCATGGCCTCTATCAACAGGGTGTACGCCGCGCGGCTGGCGCGAATGGTAGTGCTGGGCCCGATGGGCGAGTCGCTCGGCCGAGTGCGCGACGTGGTGGTCAGCATCAGCATCGTCCGCCAGCAACCCCGAGTCCTTGGACTCGTCGTCGAAATGACCTCGCGCCGAAGGATTTTCGTACCGATTCTGCGGGTTGCTGCGATCGAGCCCGGCGCGGTGACCCTTAACACCGCCAGCGTCTCGATGACCCGATTCGAGCAACGGCCCGGCGAAGTGCTGGTGCTGGGACAGATCGTCGACACCAAGGTGCGGATCAGCGACCCCGAACTGCCGCAGCTCGCCGACACCGACGTCGTGGTCACCGACCTGGGCTTGGAACAGACTCGAACCCGTGACTGGATGGTGACGCGGGTCGCGGTGCGCATCCCCCGACGGCTTGGCCGACGCAGCAACTCCCACGTCGTGGGCTGGCGCAATGTGCAGGGACTGACCCCTTCGGCGCTGGCGATGCCGGGCCAGGCCGTGGCGCAGTTGCTGCATCAGTTCGAAAAGTGGCGGCCGATCGACGTGGCCGACGCCGTGCGTGAGCTGCCGCCGAAGCGGCGCTATGAGGTGGCCAGCGCGCTGGACAATGACCGGCTTGCCGACATTTTGCAGGAGCTGTCGGAGCAGGAGCAGGCGGAGTTGTTGATGCAGCTGGGCGACGAACGCGCGGCCGACGTGCTCGAGGAGATGGACCCCGACGACGCCGCCGACCTGCTCGGCACGATGAATCCGACCCAGGCCGAGGGGCTGCTGCGCCAGATGGACCCGGAGGAGTCCGACCCGGTGCGCCGCCTGCTGAAACACTCACCCGACACCGCGGGTGGATTGATGACGTCCAGTCCGGTGGTGCTGACCCCGGACACTTCGGTCGCTGAGGCGCTGGCCCGGCTCCGCGATCCCGATCTGACCGTAGCGTTGTCGTCGCTGGCGTTGGTGGTCCGTCCGCCGACCGCCACCCCGACTGGCCATTACTTCGGCTGTGTGCACCTGCAGCGGCTGTTGCGGGAGCCCCCGGCCATGCTGGTCGGCGGGATTGTCGACGCTGACCTGCCCTGGCTGGATCCCGATACCTCGCTGCCCGTGCTGACACGCTATTTCGCCGCCTACAACCTGGTGTGCGCCCCGGTAGTCGACGGACAGCACCACCTGCTGGGCGCGGTCACTGTGGATGACGTCCTCGACCATCTGCTGCCGCACGACTGGCGAGCAACCAATGGAGAGCTGGCGCTGGACGCCGCTGGAGGACGCTCATGAGCAAGTCAGCATCGCGGCCGCGGCTGTATACCCCGCGTGGCTCGCGAATGGTCGCGCCACGGGTGGACGCCGAAGCCGTAGGGCAGTTCACCGAATCGGTCGCCCGCTTCTTCGGCACGGGCACCTACCTGCTGTTGCAGAGCATCCTGGTGCTGGTGTGGATCGCGCTGAACGTCTCCGCGGTCAGCCTGCGCTGGGACCCCTACCCATTCATCCTGCTCAACCTGGCGTTTTCCACCCAGGCCGCCTACGCGGCGCCGCTGATCCTGCTGGCCCAGAACCGCCAGGAGAACCGAGACCGCGTCACGGTCGACGAGGATCGCCGACGAGCCGAGGAGACCAAGGCCGACACCGAGTACCTGGCCCGTGAACTGGCCGCGCTGCGGCTGGCGATCGGCGACGTCGCGAAGACGCGCGACTTCCTGCGCCGCGAATTAGAACATCTACGCGGCCTGCTGGAAGACCGACACCCGGACAGGGCGAGCACAGCCCCCGAGACCGACGGCGACGGTTTGGACGTGCACATCGCGAAGACCACTTAATAACGGTTAAGAGCGAAATGCGATTCGCGCCGGCGAAACTGAATTTACGTCTGCCGTTTGACCTGGCCCGACCGAATATCGTCGCTGTGCACAGACTCTGCGATTGTGACCTCTGTGATCCAGAGAGTTATGTATGGTGACTTAGGTCACGAGGCCCAAAGTGGTTTCACAAGCGCCTGATAGGGCTCGAATACTGAGGACGGTCGAGTGCGAATCGGGGGAGCCTTGGCTCTTGCAAAGATGCGGCAGCGGATAATTCGCAAGCCGCGGCCCCCGAAAATACCGGCTGCCCTCGTTAACACCTTCACCACCGCGCGGCAGTCGGCGGTTCGCGCGGCCCGCGCGACACGAATCCCTGCGGCCGTCGTTGCCACCGTCGCGGCAGTGCAGCAGTTGATGACCCGAACGGCCCGGAGCCCGGCATTCGGTGTGGCGATGATCGCCTGCCTGATCTTCGGCGGAGTCGTGGGCGCCGCGGCGCCACCGTTTCCCGGGCCGAGATCGACGCTGCGCGATGCCGCTATCACCCCGGTTGCCGCGGTCACGCCGGCCTCCACCGACCCGTCGGGCCCACTGGTAATCGCCGTCCAGCATCCGAAGATCGGCTTCCACGTCGCGGCGGGCCTAGCATCGGCTCCCCCGCCGACGGCTGTGGTGAATACACCGGGCGCACTGGGCATTCCGGCGATGGCGCTGTCGGCGTACCGCAACGCCGAACGGATGATGGCCATCGCTGACCCCGCATGCGGCATCAGCTGGAACCTGCTGGCCGGTATCGGACGCATCGAGTCGATGCACGCCAACGGCGGCGCCACCGACGCGCGCGGCACCGCGATACGGCCCATCTACGGCCCGAGCCTGGACGGCACGCTGCCCGGCAACGAGGTCATCGTTCAGAGCAGCGGCGGCGGGCGCGTCAGCTATGCCCGGGCGATGGGTCCGATGCAGTTTCTGCCCGGCACCTGGGCGCGCTACGCCTCCGACGGCGACGGCGACGGCGTGGCCGATCCGCAGAACTTGTACGACGCCACGCTGGCCGCCGCCCGATACCTGTGCACCGGCGGGCTGAACTTGCGCGACCAGTCGCAGGTGATGGCCGCGATCCTGCGCTACAACAACTCCATGCCGTATGCCCAGAACGTGCTGGGCTGGGCCGCGGCCTATGCCACCGGCGTCATCCCGGTCGACCTACCGCCCATTACCGGACCCCCACCGCCGCTCGGCGATGTGCATCTGGAGAGCCCCGAGGGCATCGGGCCGAACCTGCCGCTCAACATCCACGGCCTAGCACCCTCGGACCAGCTTGCGCAGATGCCGCTGATCGACCTGAGCGGGGCCCCGAGCAGCAGCCAGCAATACCCGTGGCAGCAGATCGGGTCCGGCTCCCGCCCGTCGTGCACGGTGATCTGCATTGGCCAAGACATCGTTGGCCCACAGCAGCCGGCGCTGAACAAGCCGCCACCCGAGGTGCCAGCGCTCGCAGCACCGGGCGGTGCGCCTGCCCCGCCGCCGGCGGCTGCATGGCTCCTACCGCCTCCGGCGGCACCTGCCCCTCCGCCTCCGGCCGCGCCACCGGTCCAGCCGCCAGCGCCTGCCCCGCCGGCGGCGCCTGCTGCGGTGCCACCGGCCGGCCAACCGACTGGTCCGCCGCCGGGACCTGCTCCCGCCAACTGACAGGCCGTCGCCGAACTACACTCGGCGGTGATGTCCGATCCGACTACAGACGTTCGCGCCGCGCTGGCGAAGGTGATCGATCCTGAACTGCGGCGCCCCATCACCGAACTCGGGATGGTCAAAGGTATCGAGGTGAGCCCCGACGGCGACGTGCACGTCGAGATCTACCTGACCACCGCGGCCTGCCCGAAGAAGACCGAAATCAGCGAGCGCGTGAGCCAGGCCGTGGCCGACGTCCCGGGCACCGGCGCGGTGAAGGTCAGCCTGGACGTGATGAACGACGAGCAGCGCACCGAACTGCGTAAGCAATTACGCGGCGACGCCCGCGAGCCTGTCATCCCGTTCGCCCAGCCGGGATCGCTGACTCGGGTTTACGCGGTCGCTTCCGGTAAAGGGGGCGTCGGCAAGTCCTCGGTGACGGTCAACCTGGCCGCGGCGATGGCCGCGCGCGGGATGTCGGTCGGAGTGCTCGACGCCGACATCCACGGTCACTCCATCCCGCGAATGATGGGCACCACCGACCGGCCCACTCAGGTCGAGTCGATGATTCTGCCGCCCATCGCGCACGAGGTGAAGGTCATCTCGATCGCACAGTTCACCGAGGGCAACACGCCGGTGGTGTGGCGCGGCCCGATGCTGCACCGGGCCTTGCAGCAGTTTCTGGCGGACGTGTACTGGGGCGACCTCGACGTGCTACTGCTCGACCTGCCGCCGGGCACCGGCGACATCGCGATCTCGGTGGCCCAGCTGATCCCGAATGCGGAAATCCTGGTGGTGACCACTCCCCAACTGGCGGCCGCTGAAGTGGCCGAGCGCGCGGGCAGCATTGCCGTCCAGACCCGCCAACGCATCGTCGGGGTGGTGGAAAACATGTCGGGGTTGCTGCTGCCGGACGGCTCGACGTTGCAGGTGTTCGGCGAAGGCGGCGGCCAGCAGGTCGCCGAACGGCTGTCACGCACGGTCGGCAACGACGTGCCGCTGCTGGGCCAGATCCCGTTGGACCCCGCGCTGGTCGCCGCCGGCGACGCCGGGGTGCCGATCGTGCTCAGCGCTGCCGACTCACCGGTGGGTAAGGAACTGCAAAAGATCGCCGACGCCCTGTCGTCGCGACGCCGCGGCCTGGCCGGGATGTCGCTGGGACTGGACCCGACGCGACACTAGGCCCGTTTACGTAGCGTCGGGGTCGAAGGGTGCGGGCCCGGCGACGGGTGGTTCCGAAACCGGCGACGACGGCGGCATGGCTTGCGGAACTACTTTCTCGACCTTGTCGAAGTTGCCGGTGAACAGCGAGTCATCCCCGTCGAACAGGTGCTTGGTCAGCGCCGCGCGCGGCGTCAAGCCCCGCAGCTTCTGCAACTCGCTCAGCGGCTGGCGCAGATCGTCGAAGTCGGGCCCGATGTCCTCGCGCAGCTGAGTCGTCATCCCGCTGAGGTAGTCGCGGGCCTGGCGCAGCGCGGTGGCGGTCCAGCGGATGGCGCCGGGAAGCCGCTCGGGGCCCAGGACAACCAGCCCGACCACCACGAGCACCAGCATCTCCCCCCAACCGACGTTGGCGAACATTTAGCTGGTGTCCGGACCGGGCGTCACCGTCAGCGTCACGTGGCGTCCGTCGCGGACCACCTCGATCGGAGCGGGTTGCCCGATCGTCAACTGCCGCACGGCGACAACGAACTCCTCGGAGTCCGCAACGCCCCGGTTGCCAGCCTTGATAACCACGTCGTTTTCCAGAATCCCGCCCTTTTCGGCCGGGCTGCCCGCCTTCACGTTTGCGACCTGCGCGCCCTGCGCGATCGCGTTGCTCACCGACCGGGTGCTCAGGCCCAGCGTCGGGTGCACGATCTTGCCGTCCTTGATCAACGTCTGCGCAACCAATTTCGCTTCGTTGACCGGAATCGCGAAGCCCAGCCCGCTGGCGCTGTCGGACAGCGACTTGCCCGCGGTGTTGATGCCGATGACCTGAGAATCCATGTTGATCAGCGGGCCACCGGAGTTCCCATGGTTGATCGAGGCGTCGGTCTGGACGGCGTCGATGACGGTGTCGGTGTCCGAACCCTCCCCCGACAGCGGGATGGGGCGGTGCAGCGCGCTGATGATGCCGTGCGTCACGGTGCTGCGCAGACCCAGCGGTGCACCGGCGGCGAGGACTTCATCGCCCACGCGCACCTTGTCGGAGTCACCGAGCCGGGCCACTGACAGGTGATCGACGTTGTCCACCTTGAGAACAGCCAGGTCGGTCTTGGGGTCGCGGCCGACCAGGTTGGCGGGGACTTCCTTGCCGTCGTTGAAGACGACGGTGGTCTTGAACTGGCTGGGGTTGTTGGCGGCTTCAGAGATGACGTGGTTGTTGGTGACGATGTAGCCGCGTCCGTCGACGACGAAACCGGATCCCTGCATCCCTTCCTGGTCGCTGACCGACTGGATCGTGACCACGGAATCAGCCACTGTGGCAGCCACTTTGGCGAATCGGCCGGCTGGTGCCTCGCTGTTGTTATTGGTCGCCAGCGTCACCTTGGAGGTGGTGAAGGCCTCGACGACCTCAGCGGTCTTGCGCCCGACCACACCGCCGATTACGCCGATCAACAACGCGAGAACGGCCAGCACCAGAAGCGCCAGATAGGACACCCGCCCGCCGAACAGCACGTCGCGCACACCGAGCCGGTCGCGTTCCCCGCCGGCGCCGAGTGGGCCGGCGGCCGCTACCGCGGGCTCGCCCAGCGCGGCGGCCGCGCCCGGATCGCGCCATGGGTCGTCGGGCTCGTCTGACTGGTCTTTGTCGCCGTCGAGCGCGCCGGCATCGGTGGGGTGGCGCTGCAACGAGTCGGCTCCGGGAAAGGGACGGCCGAAAGCCTCCGAAAGAACCGGGTCTGCCGGTTCATCGTGCGGGGTGAACTCTCCGGAGTTGCGGTACTTCGGCGGGCGCACGGTTTCGGCGACGAACGAGCCATGCACACCGTCAGGACGACTGAAGGCTTGGCGTGACGCAGAGTCGACGGGCGGCCGGGAAATGGGTCGCGGCGCCAGCCGGGGGGCGCCGTTCTTGTCTTCGTCGGAGCTCACGTCATCCTCTTCCGAGCGCATGCGAAACGCGCGATATGGGCTTGAGCGCGGCGCTGTGCACCGGCTTGGCTAACCTGATCCCCACCCTACCGAGGCTCGCGCCGGTCAGGCGGGCTGCCGTCGGCTAAATGATCCCTGGCTCGCCGCGTGCGAGGCGGCCCCCACGGGCCGTCCTCGGCCTGGCCCGCATCCTCGTCGGGCGGGCAGTCCGGAATCTGTGACAGCAATCCCAGCAGCGTGCTGGGGATCCTGATCGGACGGGAATCGCGCAGCGCGGCGCGGGCCCGGCGATGACCGTCCACTTCTGCGGCGCATTCCGGGCAAAGGGAGATGTGATGCGCTGCGCGCAGGTGCGCGTTCATCCGCAGCTCGCCGTCGACGAACGCGGCGATGGCCTCGATGGACAGATGCTCGGTAGAACCGAATTGGCGCGGCGCACCGACCGGCGCGTCGCTTTGCGATGCGAATTGAGTGGGAAGCCAGGAGAACGCACGGCGGAACACATGTCCCCGGTCGACCATCACCGGCTCCTCTCCGTATCGCGTCGGTTAATGGGCACTACCTCGAATGTAGCGCGCTACCCGATACGGAACACCAACGAACAGCGGATAGGGCGGCTCGTGTCTTAGTCGGTTGGCTCCGACGCGGCACCGGCCGCCAAATGCTTGGCTCCCTCAGAGTGCGCCGCCAGATAGTCGCGCAGTCCTTGTCGACCTCGGTGGATGCGGCTACGCACGGTCCCGAGCTTCACCCCCAGGGTGGCCCCGATCTCCTCGTAGGACAGTCCTTCGATGTCGCACAGCACGACGGCTGCACGGAACTCGGGCGGGAGTGAATCCAGCGCCGCCTGCAGGTCAGGGCCCAACCGCGAATCGTGGTAGATCTCCTCGGGGTTGGGCTCGTCGGCGGGCACCCGGTCGTAGTCGTCGGGCAACGCCTCCATCCGGACCCGGCCGCGACGGCGGACCATGTCGAGAAACAGGTTCGTCGTGATGCGGTGCAGCCAGCCTTCAAAGGTTCCCGGTTGGTAGTTCTTTACCGACCGGAAAACCCGGATGAAGGTTTCCTGGGTGAGGTCCTCGGCGTCGTGCTGATTGCCGGAGAGTCGGTAGGCCAACCGGTAGACCCGGTCGGCGTGCTGACGAACAAGCTCATCCCAGGACGGCATTGCCGCCTTGTCCCCGGTCGCGTCGAACACGGCGGTGCCGTAGGGCTCGTCGTCGGGCTCGACCCAGTCGGCGTCGCGGTACCGCTCGGGATGCGACATGCTGGCCGGGCTCATCAGTGTCGTGATGTTCAATTCCTCCGGGGTCAAGGTGCCGTCGAGGCTAGGCAACTCCTCATCGCGCGCAACACGAAGGCGCGGGGATCTATTCCCGTTCCAGCGGCCTCCACGTTCCATGGAGGATACCGTCGCCTACCGGCGTATGTGCGGTATGTGATCGCACTGAGCTTTCACTGAGAATGGGTGCCTATACCCCGTTGCGCTGGCCATATTCATCAAATTGTGACCTTTATCGTCTCTAAGGACCGGGCGTGTCGCAAATATGGGAACGGGCGCGCCTGACTGCACGCGGCAGCGGTTGGACTTACGCTGCGGGCATGGCCACCACCGACGGCACGCCGGGCCAGTCGGCTCCGACGAGTCGGGCCGAATCCCTGTCGGCACATGCCGAGGCGTCGATCTCCGAAGACGCGGTTCTGCTGGCCGCCCGCGAACGCGCGGTCGACATCGGCGCAGGCGCGGTGACCCCCGCGGTGGGAGCACTGCTCAGCCTGCTGACCAAGCTCAGTGGCGGCAAAGCCGTCGTCGAGGTGGGGACAGGTGCGGGCGTCAGCAGCCTGTGGCTGTTGTCAGGGATGAGCGAAGACGGCGTGCTGACCACGATCGACATCGAGCCCGAGCACCAGTTGATCGCCAAACAGGCGTTTTCCGACGCGGGGATCGGGCCGTCGCGGACTCGGCTGATCAGCGGCCGGGCCCAGGAGGTCCTGACCCGGCTGGCCGACGAGTCCTATGACCTGGTGTTCATCGACGCCGACCCGCTCGATCAGCCGGATTACGTGGTCGAGGGAATGCGGCTGCTGCGCTCCGGCGGGGCGATCGTCGTTCACGGGGCGGCGCTGGGTGGCCGGGCCGGCGACCCGGCAGCCCACGACGCAGACGTCGCGGCCGTGCGGGAAGCGGCGCGGCTGATCGCCGAGAACGAGCTGCTCACCCCGGCGCTGGTGCCGCTCGGCGACGGCCTGCTGGCCGCCGTCCGCGACTGATCACTCCCTATTTACGGATTTCTGACGGCATGCCCGCTTGACGTTGGGCTGAACGCGCGTTTAGTGTACTGAACATGCGTTCAGCCGACGATCTGACCGCCGCGGCCCGGATCCGCGACGCGGCGATCGAGCGGTTCGGCGCGCAGGGCTTCGGCGTCGGCCTGCGCTCGATCGCCGAAGCGGCCGGCGTCAGCGCCGCGCTCGTCATCCACCACTTCGGTTCCAAGGACGGTCTGCGCAAGGCCTGCGACGACTACGTTGCCGAGGAGATTCGCAGCGGGAAGTCCGAGGCGATGCGCTCCAGTGACCCGGCAACCTGGTTCGCCGCCATGGCCGAGATCGAGGAGTACGCACCGTTGATGGCCTACTTGGTGCGCTCCATGCAATCCGGTGGTGAGCTGGCAAACACGCTATGGCGCAGGATGATCGACAACGCCGAGAGTTACCTCGATGAAGGCGTGCAGACGGGCATCCTGAAACCCAGCCGAGATCCGGCTGCCCGGGCGAAGTATCTGGCGATCACCGGCGGCGGCGGTTTCCTGCTGTACCTGCAGATGCACGCCACCCCAACCGATTTACGCGCAGTCCTGCGCGACTATGCCGGCGACATGGTATTGCCCGCCCTCGAGCTTTATACCGACGGCCTGATGACCGACAGCCACATGTACGACGCCTTCCTAGACCAAGCAGAGCGTCAAACAGCACAAGGAGAATCTGATGCCAGCTGACAACTACCGCGCGCCGATCGAAATCCACGGTCTGACAAAGAACTTTGGCGCCGTTCGCGCGCTGGACGGCCTCGAGCTGACGGTACGCGAGGGCGAGGTGCACGGCTTCCTCGGACCCAACGGCGCCGGAAAGTCGACGACGATCCGGATACTGCTGGGCGTGGTGAAGGCCGACGGCGGAACGGCTCGGCTGCTCGGCGGCGATCCGTGGACCGACGCCGTCGAGCTGCACCGCCAGATCGCCTATGTTCCAGGCGATGTGACCCTCTGGCCCAACCTCACCGGCGGCGAGACCATCGACCTGCTGGCGCGGATGCGCGGTGGTATAGACCAGAATCGCCGCGCGGAGCTGATCGAGCGTTTCGAGCTCGACCCGCACAAGAAGGCACGCACCTACTCGAAGGGCAACCGACAGAAAGTCTCGTTGATTTCGGCGTTCTCGTCACGGGCCCGCCTGCTGCTGCTCGATGAGCCGAGCAGTGGTCTGGACCCGTTGATGGAGAACATCTTTCAGCAGTGCGTCGCCGAAGCGCGCGACCGCGGCACGACAGTTCTGCTGTCCAGTCATATTCTGGCCGAGACCGAGGCACTATGCGAGCGGGTGACCATTATCCGTGCCGGCAAGACCGTCGAGAGCGGCACGCTCGATTCGATGCGTCATCTCAGCCGCACGTCGATCAAGGCGGAAATGCTCCGGGACCCGGGCGATCTCAGCCGTATCCGCGGTGTCGAGGACGTCAGCTTCGAGGGAACCACGCTGCGCGTCCAGGTCGACAGTGAGAGCCTGGGCGAGCTCATCCGGGTGCTTGGCGACGTGGGCGTGCGCAGCTTGGTCAGCCAGCCGCCCACCCTGGAAGAACTCTTCCTGCGCCACTACGGCGTCGGCACCGACGGCGAGCGCGAAGTCAGCGGTCAAGAGGTGCGGGCATGACCACAACGCTGGATCGACCCCGCCATCCGGCACACGAAGCCCCGCAACGCGGTTCGGGGGCGTTCACCGGCACAATCGGGATGCTGCGGCTCTACCTACGCCGCGACCGGGTGGTCCTGCCGCTCTGGGTAATTCTGCTCTCGGTACCGCTGTCGACCGTCTATATCGGCAGCATCGAAAAGGTCTACCCCGACCAGGCAGCCCGCGCCGCCTTTGCCGCCACGATCATGGCCAGCCCCGCGCAACGGGCGCTCTACGGGCAGATCTACAACGACAGCCTCGGCGCAACCGGCATCTGGAAAGCCGGAATGTTCCATCTGTTGATCGCCGTCGCGGTCATTCTCACCGTCATCCGCCACACCCGAGCCGACGAAGAGACCGGCCGCGCCGAACTGATCGACTCGACCGCGGTGGGTCGGTATGCCAGCCTGACGGCGGCCCTACTGCTGTCGTTCGGGGCGTCGGTGATCACCGGCGCGATCGGGGCGGCCGGCCTGCTGGGCACCAGCGTCCCGCCAGACGGCTCGCTGGCGTTCGGGGCCGCGCTGGCCGGCTCCGGTCTGGTGTTCACCGCGGTGGCCGCCGTGGCTGCCCAGCTGTCGCCCAGCGCGCGGTTCGCCCGCGGCGCCGCATTCGGCGCGCTGGCAACCGCATTCACGCTGCGCGCCGTCGGTGACGCCGGCTCGGGTGCGTTGTCGTGGCTCTCCCCACTGGGCTGGTCGCTGCAGGTTCGTCCGTATGCGGGCGACCGGTGGTGGGTCCTACTGCTGCACGTCGTGACGACTGTGCTGCTCACCGCACTGGCCTACCGGCTACTTGCCGGACGCGACGTCGGTGCCGGCTTGATCGCCGAACGTCCGGGTCCGGCGACCGCAACGCCGATGCTGCGGGATGCCTTTGGGTTGGCCTGGCGGCTGGATCGCGGCGCGCTGCTGCTGTGGACCGTCGGGCTGTGCCTGTACGGCTTGCTGATCGGCAGCGTCGTGCACGGCATTGGCGACGAGCTCGGCGGCGGCACGGCCCAAGACATTGTCCAGCGCATGGGCGGCACCACTGCATTGGAGCAGGCCTTCGTCGCGGTGGCGTTTTGCATGCTGGGCATGATGGCGGCCGCATTCGCCATCTCGCTGAGCCTACGGCCGCATCAAGAGGAGGCCGGCCAGCGAGCCGAGGCGGTGCTGGGCGGCGCGGTGGGCCGAAGCCGTTGGCTGGCAGGCCATCTGGCAATCGCGCTGCTAGGGTCGGCCGTCGCGATGTTGATTGCCGGATTGGCGGCTGGACTGACCTACGGGGTCGCTGCCCACGACATCGGCGGCAAACTTGCGATGGTCCTCGCCAGCGCCGCGGTGCAGCTACCCGCCGTCTGGCTCTTAGCCGCAGTAACCGTCGCATTGTTCGGGCTGGCGCCGAGGTTCAGCCCGGTGGCGTGGGGTGTGCTGGTCGGATTCGTCGCGCTGTATCTGATCGGTTCTCTGTCGGGCTTTCCCCAGTGGCTGCTCGACCTCGAACCGTTCGCGCACATTCCGCGGGTCACCGGCGGCGCATTCACGCCGGTTCCGCTGCTGTGGCTGTTGGTGATCGACGCCGCGTTAATCGCACTGGGCATGGCGGCCTTCCGCCGTCGCGACGTGCAGACCTGAGGAGCCTTTCATGAAAACCCTTGTCAAAGGGGTAGTTTCAGCTGCTTTGGGCCTGGTGGCCTTCGGATTGATGCTATTCCTGCCGGCGGGGACGTTCCATTACTGGCAGGCATGGGTCTTCCTCGCGGTATTCGCGTTCTATACGTGGATCCCCAGCGTTTACTTGGTACGCAAAAACCCGGCCGCGCTAGAGCGGCGCATGCACGCCGGGCCGTTGGCGGAGACCCGAACGTTGCAGCAGATCGTCAGCACCGTCGTGTTCATCTGCTTTCCGGCCATGTTGGTGGTCAGCGCTTTGGACCATCGATTCGGCTGGTCGCCAGTGCCAACGACGGTCACCGTGGTCGGCGACATTCTGGTCGCGGTCGGACTGGGCGTTGCCATGCTGGTGGTCGCCCAAAATGGTTATGCGGCAGCCAATATCACCGTCGAGTCGGGGCAGACGCTGGTCTCCACGGGACTGTACGGCCTGGTGCGCCATCCGATGTATAGCGGCAGTGTCATCATGATGGTCGGCGTCCCGCTTGCGCTCGACTCGTATTGGGGACTCGTCTTCGTCATACCTGCGCTGGTCGCGCTCGCGCTTCGCATCCGCGATGAAGAAGAGTTGCTACAGCAACAACTCAGCGGCTACAGCGAGTATGAACAGCAGGTGCACTACCGCCTGGTTCCGTTCGTCTGGTAGCTAGATCCAGACGCCTTTGCCGACAGCGACAACGCCGCCGACGCTGATCGCGAAGCGTTCGCGATCCTTCTCCAGATCCACCCCGACCATCTCGCCGGGTCCGACAACGACGTTCTTGTCCAGGATGGCGTGACGGACCACCGCGCCGCGGCCGACGCGGGTGCCCGGCATGATCACGCTGCCCTCCACGATCGCGCCGTCGTCGACAACGACGTTCGACGACACCACCGAGTTGCGCACCGACGCGGCCGAGATGATGCTGCCCGCCCCCACCACCGACTCCTGCGCGGAGCCGCCGTTGACGAATTTGGCCGGCGCCAGGTTCTCCGACTCCCCGCGGATCGGCCAGCGCCTGTTGTACAGGTTGAACACCGGGTGCACCGACACCAGGTCCATGTGGGCGTCGTAAAAGGCGTCCAGCGTTCCCACGTCGCGCCAGTAGGCCCGGTCGCGGTCGGTGGCGCCAGGCACCTCGTTGTCGGAGAAGTCGTACACCGCGGCCAGCCCGTCGGAAACCAGCCGCGGAATGATGTCGCCGCCCATGTCGTGATCGGAACTATCCTCGTCGGCGTCCGCACGGATTGCATCGACGAGCACCTTGGTGGTGAAGATGTAGTTGCCCATCGAAACAAAACTGCTGTCCGGGTCGTCGGGCGTGCCGGGCGGCTCAAGAGGCTTCTCGACGAATCTGCGGATACGGCCGGAATCGTCGGCGTCCAAACACCCGAACGCAGTCGCCTCGGCGCGGGGCACCCGGATACCGGCCACCGTCACCCCGGCGCCGCTGTCGATGTGAAACCGGACCATCTGCTCGGGGTCCATCCGGTATACGTGGTCGGCGCCGAAGACCACGAGGTAGTCGGGATCCTCGTCGTAAATCAGGTTCAGCGACTGATAGATCGCGTCGGCGGAGCCGGTGTACCAACGTGGGCCGAGCCGCTGCTGCGCGGGAACCGGGGTGATGTACTCACCGGCCAACCCGGACAACCGCCAGTTCTGCGATATGTGACGGTCCAGTGAATGCGACTTGTATTGCGTGAGAACGCAGATCCTCAAGTACCGGGCGTTGACGAGATTGGAAAGCACGAAGTCGATCAGTCGGTAGGCGCCGCCGAAGGGAACCGCGGGTTTGGCCCGGTCCGCGGTCAACGGATACAACCGCTTACCCTCCCCCCCGGCCAGGACGATGCCCAGCACGTGTGGCGCTTCCCTCATGAAACAAACCTATCGGCCACCGCGAACGCCTGCCAGGGTCATTCCTCTGAAATACCCACGGTGACGGACTGTCCATCAACCTATTTGGGTCAACCCGGCGGCGGTGCTACCCCCAAGCGACCACTACCGTGCCGGGTATGCGGGTGGCGATGATGACTCGGGAGTATCCGCCTGAGGTCTATGGCGGCGCGGGGGTGCACGTAACCGAGCTCGTCGCGCAGCTGCGCAAGCTGTGTGAGGTCGACGTGCACTGCATGGGCGCACCGCGCGCTGGCGCGTTCACGTATCAGCCCGACTCGCAGCTGCGGGGCGCGAATCCGGCACTGTCGACGTTGTCGTCCGATCTGGTGATGGCCAATGCCGCCGCGGACGCCAGCGTGGTCCACACCCACACCTGGTACACCGGCTTGGCCGGGCAACTGGCGTCAATGCTCTACGACGTCCCGCACGTGCTGACCGCGCACTCGCTGGAGCCGTTGCGGCCATGGAAGGCAGAGCAGCTCGGCGGCGGCTACCGGATCTCGTCGTGGGTGGAGCAGAGCGCGGTGACCGCCGCGGACGCCGTCATCGCTGTCAGCTCGGGCATGCGCGACGACGTGTTGCGGGTCTATCCGACGCTGGATGCCGGTCGGGTGCATGTCGTGCGCAACGGGATCGACACCGAGGTGTGGCACCCGGTCGAGCCGTCGCAGTCTGCCCCGGGGGAGTCCGTGCTGGCACACCTCGGCGTGGACACGGGCCGGCCGATGGTTGCATTCGTCGGGCGGATGACCCGGCAGAAAGGCGTCGCCCACCTGCTCGCGGCCGCACACCAGTTCAGCCCCGACGTGCAGTTGGTGCTGTGCGCCGGAGCACCCGACACGCCGCAAATCGCCGCCGAAGTGGCCTCCGGGGTGGCCGAGCTGGCCCGCTCGCGCGCCGGCGTGTTCTGGGTCAGGGAAATGCTGCCGATCGGGCAGCTACGCGAAATACTATCGGCTGCAACAGTTTTCGTATGCCCCTCAGTGTATGAGCCGTTGGGCATCGTCAATCTCGAAGCGATGGCCTGCAGCACCGCGGTGGTGGCGTCCGACGTCGGCGGCATACCTGAAGTCGTCGCCGAAGGAGCGACCGGTTCGCTGGTGCACTATGACCCCGACGATGTAAGCGGCTACCAGACCAGGCTCGCTGAGGCGGTCAACGCCCTGATCGCCGATCCCGCAAAGGCGGAGCGCTATGGCCAAGCGGGACGCCGGCGCTGCATCGCGGAATTTTCCTGGGCGCGCATTGCAGAACAGACGCTGGAGATCTACCGGAAGGTGGCTTAGCTGGTGACGCCTTTGAGTTCGTCACCCAGTGCAGCAGCTTCGTCGGGTGTCAGCTCAACGACGAGTCGACCACCGCCCTCCAGCGGTACCCGCATCACGATGCCGCGCCCCTCCTTGGTCGCTTCCAGTGGACCGTCTCCAGTCCGGGGCTTCATCGCCGCCATCGAGTGCTCCCTCCAGATTCGAGGTGGCCCGCCGTCACGGACCTGGCCAGCACCGGGTAGGCCCCGCCAGTGGAATTCCAGCCATCCCCGGCATTGAACTGCAAATTCACCACTCCATTGTTCCCTATGCGGCCCGGCAGGTGTACATGACCTCCGGGTCGGCGTTTCAACGTGCCGCTGCTGCCTGATCGCCCGGCTCCTCGGCGGGCCGTCAACGGCCCGCATCGTCACCGGGCGGAAGGCACCCAGCACGTTCGCAGGTGATCATCGACCATCCCGGTCGCTTGCATCAGGGCGTACGCGGTCGTGGGACCGACGAAGCGGAATCCACGGCGCTTCAATTCGCGTGCCATCGCAGTGGATTCCGGCGTCGTAGCAGGGACGTCAGTGATGGTCGCGGGCCGCGATCGCGGCGCCGGCGCGAATGACCACAGCAACTCCGACAGGTCGTCGACGTCGGCGGCGGCACGCGCGTTGGCGATCGTCGCCTCGATCTTGGCGCGGTTGCGGACGATCCCCTGATCGGCCATCAGCCGGGCCACGTCGGCGTCGGTGTAGCGGGCGACCTTCTCGATGTCGAAGCCGGCGAAGGCGCGCCGGAAGTTCTCCCGTTTGCGCAGAATGATCAGCCAGGACAGGCCGCTTTGAAAGGCCTCCAGACTCATCCGTTCGAACAGCGGCACCCGCCCGTGCAACGGTTGGCCCCACTCTTTGTCGTGATAGTCGCGGTACAGCTCAAAGTCCGGGCCGCCGGGCCGCCCGACCGCCCAGTCGCAGCGGACCAGGCCGTCGTCCGGCGCGGTCATCTCGGCTCCTGCTCGCCGGCAACGTCCGCGCCGGCAGCTGCGTCGTCGGCCTCGATATCGGCGGCTACTAGCAGTTCAGCGGCGTGCACCAACGAGAGTTGGCCGCGCAGCGAGTCGAGTTCCTGGCCGAGCCGGTCCAGCACCCAGTCCACTTCGCTGGTCTTGTAGCCGCGCAGCGTCTGGGTGAACTTGACCGCGTCAACGTCGGCGCCGGTGACACCGGACGCGGGCAGCACTGTCGGCGTCGTTCCCCGCGGGAGCGGCGGAAGCGGCTCGCCGCGGCCGAACAGCAAACTGACCACACCGAACAGCACGATCGCCACCAGGACCAGCACCACGACGTACAGCAACACCAATGCCACGTCACCGATATTGCCTTATCAGTGCGACAGGTCGACTACGGCGCTCTCAGCGCGTTCATCGGCGGCCGATCGGCCAGCGACACCGTCGAGGTGCGCGGGGTATAGCCGTCGCCGTCAACGAAGAACTGGGTCAACCCCACCCCGGAGTCGGGGATGCCGCAGCGCGAGAGCAGGGTCGCGACAACCTGACGGCTCATCGGGCCCAACTCGGCCAGCGGCCGGTTGCGGTGTGCCCGCACACCGAGATTGACCTGGGCGATGGCGTCCAGGCCCAACCGGTCATAGGTGTCGACCAGCAGGCCGATCTCGACGCCGTAGCCCGGCGCGAATGGCAGCGACATCAGCAGTTCGCGGGTGGCCGCATATTCGCCGCCCAGCGGCTGCAGCACGCAGCCCAGCTCGGGTCGCAGCGCCGCGAGCAGCGGCCGCGCCACCAGCTCGGTGACCCGGCCACCGCCGGTGGCGCCGTCGCGGCCGCTGGCGTCGCTCACGTCGCTCACGTTCAGCGGCCGCCGGTAGAAGCTCTTGACCAGGTGCACCCCGTCTTCGGTGAGCAGCGGCCCGAGCAGCCGTGGCACGAACATCGGGTGCGGATCGATCAGGTCGGAATCGACGAACACCACGAAGTCGCCCTCGGTGGCTGCCAGCGAGCGCCACAGCACTTCGCCTTTGCCGGGTCGCGGCGGGATGTGGGGCAAAGCCTGTTCTCTGGTAACGACGCGGGCGCCCGCGGCGATCGCCCGGATCTCGGTGTCGTCGGTGGAGCCCGAATCGAGCACGATCAGCTCGTCAACCAGCCCGCCGACCAGCGGTGAAATGCTGTCGATCACCGATTCAACGGTGTCTTCCTCGTTGAGGGCAGGCAGCACCACCGAGATGGTTCGTCCGGCCTTCGCCGCCACCAACTCGTCGACCGTCCAATGCGGCCGGGTCCAGCAGCGGTCGGCCAGCCAGACGTCGCCGGGCAGCGCGGTCAATGCCCCCTCGGCGGCGAGATCGACCAGCTCTGATGCCGTCATGCAAGTCCTCTCACCGTGCGCGTCGGGCGCCGCTGCCCACTGATCGAAGCCACCATTTCCAGCACTCTCCGGGTGGGGCCGACTTCGTGCACCCGGAACATCCGGGCACCGGCCGCGGCCGCGAGCGCGGTGGCCGCCAAGGTTCCCTCCAGCCGTTCGGTCAGGTCCACGCCCAGAGTCTCCCCGACGAAGTCTTTGTTGCTCAACGCCATCAACACCGGCCACCCCGTGTTAACAAGATCTTCCACATGCCGCAACAGCGCCAGACCGTGGAAAGTGTTCTTGCCGAAGTCGTGCGTGGGGTCGATCAGCACACGATCGCGAGCCACCCCGGCGGCGACGGCCCGCTCGGCCGCCGCGGTGACTTCGCTGATCACGTCATCGACCACGCCACGGGTGCTGATCCCGTAGCTGACCCGGAATGGCCGGGTTCGCGGCGGCAAACCCCCGGTGTGCGAGCACACCAGGCCCGTTCCGAATTCCGCGGCAATCTCGGGCATCGCGGGGTCGATGCCGCCCCAGGTGTCGTTGATCAGGTCCGCACCAGCCCGGCACGCCTGCCGGGCTACCTCGGAACGCCAGGTGTCGACGCTGACCAGTTGGTCCGGGTAGGCATCGCGCAGCCACTCGATGAACGGCACCACCCGAGCAATCTCGGTTTCGGTGTCGATGCTCTCCCCTGGGCCCGCTTTGACGCCGCCGACGTCAATCACGTCGGCACCTTCGGCGATCAGGCGGTGCGCAGCATCCTGGGCCGCGCCGTCGGTGAAGTTGGCGCCGCGGTCGTAAAACGAATCAGGCGTGCGGTTGACGATCGCCATGATCAGCGGACGATCGCCGGTGATAGGGCGACCGCATAGGGTGGCGTGCACCCTTCTATGGTGCCCAACGCGACCGCTGTCCGAGCGCTGAGGGTCTGGCTGAACCTCACGAGACTCATTAGCCTCTTCAGCCGCCGGGTGAGGGATGACTGCCTTCCTCACTTCGACATCGCGGGTGATATCACCACCTGGTGATGTCGCATATGACATCACCTTCGTGAAGAGTCTGGCGACCGTCTGACGGTGCTGGTGTGGCTACTGATGACGAAGCGACCGGCGCGCTTCCGGTCACTCAGCCCTGCGGTCGCTTACCCACCGCGACCTCGTCCGGATATTCGTCGTAGAAGGGCACATAACCTTCGTCGCGGCCGGCCAACACATACACCGGGTCCTCGATGTCGAGGCCATACCCCTGCTCGCGCAGATCCACCTTGCGGCTCTTGAACGTGGTGGTGTGCTCCATCGACTCGACCACCCGCATGAACAACGGCAGCGCGTAGGCCGGCAGCTGGTCGTAGACGGTGTGGGCAAGCGCCTTTCCGTCGAACTCGGCGCCGTCGCGCAATTTTATCGCCGCCATCCCGGCGCGACCGCCGGTGCGGGGAATCTCCACGCCGAAAACCGTGGACTCCTCGATGGACTTGTCGGCCGCCAGCGCCCGTTCCACTTGCGTAGTGGCGACGTTCTCACCCTTCCAGCGGAAGGTGTCGCCGAGCCGGTCGACGAAGGCGGCGTGGCCCATGCCCTGCGGGCTCATCACGTCACCGGTGTTGAACCAAGTGTCGCCTTTGCGGAAAGCGTTGCGCACCAACTTCTTTTCGCTCGCGCTGGGATCGGTGTAGCCATCGAACGGTTGCAGCTTGTTGACCGGGCTGAGCAGCAGGCCGGGCTGGCCGGCGGGCACCCGCTGCACCCAGCCATCCTCACCGCGCAGCGGCGCACCGGTGTCGGAATCGTACTCGACGTAGGCCAGTGGCAGCGCCGCCCAGCCGGTCGACCTGGGCACGTTGAAGACGTTGATGAAGGCGGTGTTTCCTTCGCTGGCCGCGTAAAACTCGCAGACCCGCGCGATGCCGAACCGCGAGGTGAACTCGTCCCAGATCTCCGGACGTAACCCGTTGCCGGAGATCAGCCGCACCTTGTGTGCGCGGTCGGTCGGCTTGGCGGGTTGGTTCAGCAGGTACCGGCAGATCTCACCGATGTAGATGAAGGCGGTGGCCTGGCTGGCAATGACCTCGTCCCAAAAGCGCGACGCCGAGAACGACTTGCCCAACGCCAAGGTCGCGCCGGAGTTGATCACCGATCCGATCGCGACGGTGAGCGCGTTGTTGTGGTACAGCGGCAGACAGCTGTAGAGCGTGTCCGAGCCCTTCAGCCGCAACCCCAGCCCACCGAAGATCGCCAGCGCGGACAACCACCGTTTGTGGGTCATCACGCTGGCTTTGGGGTGACCGGTGGTTCCCGACGTGAAGATGTAGAACGCGGTGTCTTTGGCCAGCACGGCTGATGCCGACGGCGGGTTGGCCGTGGGCGCCGTGGCGGCCAATTGCTCCATGTCCTCGATCGTCATCGGCTCGACGCCGGCCCCGCCGCACTCGTCCACCGCGTCGATCAGATCGGTTTCGGCGACCAGCACCTTGGCGTCCAGCAAGCCCAGGCTGTGCGCCAGCATCTTTCCGCGCTGGTGGTAGTTGAGCATGCCGGCGATCGCGCCACATTTGACCGCGGCCAGCATCATCAGCACCGTATTGGGTGAGTTCCGCAACATGATCCCGACAACGTCGCCGCGGCCGACACCCCGCGCCGCCAGCACGGCGGCATAGCGGTTGGCGGTCGCATTGGCCTCGCGGTAGCTGAGCTCCTGCTCGCCGAACCGGATGAACACGCGGTCGCCGTAGCGGGCGGCGCGATCCTGGAATACTTTGCCGATCGATGCCTTGGAGGTCGGCTGCGCCAGCAGCCCCGTGAGCAACCCGCGAACAATCACCGGAGTGTCGGCCAACACGCCGGGCACCCGGGTCGCGATATCGAGCAACCCGACCGATGAGTGGGTACCGGAGTCGTGTTCGGACACTGTTTTCCCTCGTTTCACGCAGCGGTTGCGCGGTCAGCCTAATCCGCTGCGCAGGCCGCCAACGCCGCGCCCACCTCGTCGACGACCACCAGCCGGTCCAGCGCGGCTTGCGAGACATAACCGCTGTCGACCAATCCGTAGAGCCATGCGCGTAACCCATCGAAGTGTCCGGCCGGGTCCAGCATCACCACCGGTTTGTCGTGCATACCGAGATACCCGCCGGTCCAGGCCTCAAACAGCTCCTCCAGCGTGCCGATACCGCCCGGCAGCGTGATGAACGCATCGGCGCGGTCCTCCATGATTTGTTTGCGCTCGCGCATGGTGTCGGTGACGATCAGCTCGTCGGCGTCACGGTCGGCGACCTCGCGACGGACCAGCTTCTTGGGGATAACGCCGACGGTCCATCCGCCGCGCGCCCGCGCGGCGGTGGCCAACGCGCCCATCGCGGAGACGTTGCCGCCGCCCCAGACCAGGGTCCAGCCCCGGTCGGCGATCGCCTCACCGAGTTCGGCGGCCAACGCCAACAAGTCGGGGTGGGTCGGTCCCGACGCGCAGTACACACAGACCGCCCGCTGGCGTTTGGAGGGCACCGTCGAACCGTAGTAGATGCAGTAGACCGCCTTGCCGCCGAGTGCATTTGGGCCTATTGGCATGCCGGCAACACTGCACGCCATAAAATCCGGCGGTGCCGACTGCTTGGGTTGCCGCGCCGGCGGATGCCGTAGTGCAACGGGTCGTGGCCGCGTTGGACGATCCCCAGACATCCGGGGTGGTACTGGTCGGCGCCGACGGTGTCGGCAAGACGCTGCTCGCGCACGCCGCCGCCGAAACGTTCGTCGCGGGTAAGCCGTCGACAGTGGTGCGTTGGGTGGCGGGCACCGCGCCAGGACGGACCGTGCCGTTCGGCGCGTTCCGCGGCCTGCTCGAGATCACCGACGTCGCCGAGACCGGCAGGCCCGCTGAGCTGCTGCGCGCCGCACACGACTCGCTGACCGGTGATGGCGGCGAGCTGCTGTTCGTGGTCGATGATGCACACCACCTGGACCACCTGTCGGCCACCCTGCTGTACCAGCTGGCGCTGAGTCGCTCGGCGCGTCTGATCGTCACGGTCCGTGCCGACACCGAGCTGCCGGATGCCGTCGCCGCACTATCGGCCGATGAGCTGCTGGCCCTAGTCGACGTGGAGCCGCTGGATAAACCGGCGACGGCGGCAGCGCTGGAATCGGCCCTCGGCGTGCCGCTGGAGGACCCGATCACCGACGAGGTGTTCCGGCGGAGCCAGGGCAACCCCTTGTACCTGCGACATTTGGTCCAGGGCGGCGAGTTGGAGAAGGGCCCACCACTGCCTGCCCTGATCGACGGCTACCTGGCCGGCCTGCCGACGCCGGTGCGCACGGTGCTGGACTACCTCGCGGTGGCAGAACCACTGCGCCGCGCCGACCTGGCGGCGCTGGCCGGTGCGGATGCAGTCGACGAAGCGGAAGCCGCCGGGGCGGTCGCGTCCGATGACGATGCGATGGTGCACGCGGCCCATCCGCTCTACACCGACCGCGTGCGCGCCGCGCTGGCAGCGGACACCGCACGAGGGTTGCGAACATCGCTGGTCGGACAGCTGACGGCCGGCTCATCCGGCCGCATCGGCGACCGGCTGCGACTGGCGGCGCTGGCCGTCGACAGCGATGTTCCCGGCGCCGCCGCCGACATCGTGACCGCGGCCCAAGACGCGCTCCGCCTCGGTGAAGTTGAGCTCGCCGAACAGCTCGCCCGTGCCGCGTTGGATCGGTCGGGCGGACTGCCCGCGCGGCTGGCGCTGGCCTACGCGCTGACCTGGCAGGGCCGTGGACGAGACGCCGGCGCGGTGCTGGAGGCAGTGGATCCCGAGCAGTTGTCGCAGCCCGAGCTGATCGAGTGGGCGCTGCCGCGGGCCGCCAACCAGTTCTGGATGCTGAGCGAGCCGGAGCGGGCCACGGCGTTTCTGCAGACAATGCGGAACCGTCTCTCGGCACCGACGGCATTGGCCACCTTGGACGCGCTGGCGGCGACCTTTGCGATGAACGCTGGAACCCCGCTGCGCGCATTGCGGATCGCCGGCGAGGTGTTGGCCTCGCCGCACGCCGGCGGGGTGGCCGTGGGCTGGGCGGCGTCCACGGCGGCGCTGAGCTCGGCGCGCACCGGCCGGTTCGACGACGTCGAAGCGCTGGCCGGGCGTGCGATAGCCGCCGAGCATCCCGGCTTGCTCAGGTTCACCAGCGGCTTCGGCCGGATCACCGCCCTGTTGATGGCAGGGCGGCTGACCGAGGCCCGCACGCTGGCGCAGCGCTACACCGACTTCGCCGAGCTGCAGCAGCCGGGACGTGCGATCGGCGAGACGCTGGTGGGCTACGTGGCGATCGCCCAGGGTGATTTCGAGGCCGCGGTCACGCTGCTGAGCCGGTCCGCCGATCCGCTGGCGCGAACCGGCTATTCCTGGGGTCCGCTGTCGCTGACGTTGCTCGCTCAGGCACTTGGCCAGCAAGGTGAACAACTCCAGGCCGCAAAGGTTTTCAGCCGAGCGGAGTCTCGGCATGGCATGAAATCGACGCTGTTCGCCCCGGAGCTGGCGTTGGCCAAGGCATGGTCGAAGGCCGCGCGCGGCGACAACACAGGCGCGATCGAAGCCGCCCGTGAGGCCGTGCAGGCCGCCGAACGCGGCGGGCAGTCGGCGATCGCGCTGCGCGCGCTGCAGGACGCGGCGCGACTCGGAGACACCCGCGCGGTGTTCAAGGCCGAACGTCTGTCGGTCGAGGTGGACTGCGTGCTCGGCAGGCTCACGCTGGCGCACGCCCGCGCGCTGACTAACGGTGATGCCGCGGCGCTGACCGACGTGGCCGCCGACTTGGCCGATCGGGGGCTGCATCCCGCGGCGGCCGACGCGTCGGCGCAGGCGCAGCGCGCTTAGCTGCTCAGATACGCCCGCAGCATGGTCACCGCGGCGGTGATCTGCGCGACGAGCACCCGCTCGTTGCGGGTATGCGCCAGGTTGGGATCGCCTGGCCCGTAATTGACCGCCGGGATGCCGCGGGCGGCGAACCGCGACACGTCGGTCCAGCCGTATTTCGCTCGCACCTGCCCGTCGGCGGCGTCGACCAGGGCCTTGGCGGCGGGCTTGGACAGCCCGGGCAGCGCTCCGGCAGCAAGGTCGGTCTGCTCGGTCCGCACGTCAAGGCGAGCGAAAACCTCATGGACGTGGCGCAGCGCGTCCTCCGGCGAGCGGTCGGGGGCGAAGCGGAAGTTCACCGTCAGCGACGCGGCATCGGGGATGACGTTGCCGGCCACGCCGCCGTCGATGTGCACCGCCGACAACCCTTCGCGGTAGGTGCAGCCGTCGATCTCAACACTGCGGGCCTGATA
>Ga0209139_10000038_pt1 | contig 33473 bp, 26 predicted proteins | sample BogFormECP14_OM3_FD_188246 | JGI IMG/M metagenome (GOLD analysis project Ga0209139, IMG submission 188246) | Bog forest soil microbial communities from Calvert Island, British Columbia, Canada - ECP14_OM3 (SPAdes) (version 2) | ecosystem: Environmental > Aquatic > Freshwater > Wetlands > Bog ...
GACCGTCGAGGATGGAGCGGATATCGCCGGAATGGGCGGCTTGATGGGAACGGCAATGTTTTCGAGGAATTTTGCGGGTGCCGTCATCGATGGTGGCGTTCGCGACCTCCCGCAGCTCAAGAAAATTGGTTTCCCGGTGTACTCTACCGGTCCCGTGCCTTCAACCTCAGTAAGTCACTATCGCTTTGGCGGTATGAATGTTCCCGTCGTCTGTGACGGTGTCAAAGTCGCACCCCAGGACATCATCGTGGCAGATCAGGACGGGGTTGTTGTTGTACCGCGAGAACGTGCTCCAGAAATTCTGGTATTAGCGCAACATCTGGATGAGAGTGAGCACTCGATGTATCCTTTTATCGAAAAGTTCCATTCAATTGAAGAGGCAGTGAAGCAATTCGGCCGCATTTAATGCTGTGCCGATATGGCAGTTGTGTTGGCTTTGCAAAAGGAGCGATGACAATGTCGGGACGAGACGCGGAGGGTTCGGTTTCCAGGCGAAGATTTATTAGCCTGACTTCTGCCACGGCAGCGAGCATCGGAGTTGCTCCTTTTCTCGGCTATTCTCCCGAATCGTTGGCCGTAGAAACTGCTTCTTCTGACGATTATTACGCGAAGCTTGGCGTTGACAAAATCATCAACGCCGCCGGGACCTATACCTATCTCACTGCTGCATGTATGCCTCCACAAGTGCAGCGGGCAGTAGCGCAGGCGGCGCTGCATCCTGTTCGATTAAATGACCTGCAGCTTGCAGCCGGTGATTATCTGGCGAAGAAGTTGCGTTGCGAGGGCGCCGTCGTAACGGCTGGAGCATCGGCAGCTCTTACGCTTGCAACCGCTGCCTGCATTGCTTCAGCGAATAGCGCAAGTCCACAGGAGATTCCGGAAAATGTGGACAAAATGAAGAATGAAGTGGTGGTGCAAAAGGCTCATCGCTATGAATACGATCATGCCATGTTGCTATGCGGAGCCCGCATCAAGGAAGTGGTTACCCTGGAGGACTACAAGCGCGCGCTAAGCCCGAACACGGTGATGACGAACTTCTTCAATGCCGCGGAAGCGGGGCCGAATGGCGCGCAAATTGATCGTGAGTCCTGGCTGAGTGTTGCTCATGAACACGGTGTCCCCTGCCACAATGATGCTGCTGCTGACATGCCACCGATTGAAAATCTCTGGAAATACACCGGCATGGGTTTCGACCTCGTGTCTTTCTCAGGTGGGAAGGGAATTCGCGGTCCGCAGAATGCTGGATTGCTTCTCGGGAAGAAGCACCTTATTGATCTTGCTGGTGCAAATAACAATCCCAATTCCGACGCGGTGGGTCGCGGAATGAAGGTTGCCAAAGAGCAAATTGTCGGTATGGTTGCTGCTGTGGATTGGCTGTTCGATCAATCCGACGAAAAGAATCAGGCAGAGTACATGCGGCTGACCGAGATCATAGTGAATGCCGTGAAGGATGTCTCGACCATGCAGACGCGTGTTTTTATGCCGCCGATTGCCAATCATGTTCCGCATTTGCTGCTTTCGTATAATCCGTCGGTCGTGGGCATTACGCCGCGGCAGGTGCAGGAGAAGCTGCGCCAACAAAGACCTTCCATCGAATTGAATCCGGCGACAGGAACAACTTCGAGGGTAGGCATTCCGTCTGATGAGAACACCATTGTTATTTCGACCTGGATGTTGCAGCCGGGCGAGGCAGAGATCGTTGCGCGAAGTCTGAGAGCCAGCCTTATTGAATAACCACGTGTAGCAGCGGGCATTTACTCTAAATCTCAAGAGGGAGAGAAACAGCATGAAACAGCAGTCGAGAAGAGGTCTTCTCAAGAATGCGGCGATAGCGGCCGCGGCGGTGGGCGGCTCGGCGGTCCTGAGTGAAACCGCTTCAGCCAAGACTCAGAAGCTGGAAAAGAAAAGCTATCCCCCGCCAAAGCCTGGCGAGACGCCACTCTTTAGTGGTGCCGTTTCGTATGGCAACTTGCTGTTTCTTGCGGGGGTGGGTGCACACTTTGAGGGTACGATCGAAGAACACACGAAGCACGTGTTGGATGAGCTTGAACAGAAGCTTCAATCGGCGGGTTCGTCAATGGATAAGGTCTTGAAGGTGAATGTCTACCTCAATGACATCAAAGACTGGGAGCGGATGAATACTGTATATAAGGGCCGTTGGGGCAGTGTGCCGCCAGTGCGCACGACAGTTGCTCCGGCGGGCGGCATTCCTGGAAATTCGCTCGTTGAAATTGATTTGATTGCCTACATCTGAATTTGTTTCTGACATTTACCAATAAAGGCGCGTCCATGTCCCTCTTTCGCAATGCACGTCCTTCCCGACGAGATGTCCTTAAGCAATCGGGAATACTGACGGCGATTTCTACAGCGGCGGCTGTTTCTCCTATGGCCGCAAATGCCGGAATGCTGGCTGATTCCCGCACGACTATGCATGCCCTGATGGAGGGAGTGGATGGGGACAACCTTTACACGCGCATCGGTGTTCGTCCGCTGATCAACGCACGTGGCACCTTCACGATCATTACCGGCTCCTGTTCACTGCCGCAGGTAAAGCAGGCGATGCTCGAAGCTTCGAATTACTTTGTCCATCTGGACGAATTGATGGCTGCTGTCGGCAGCGAGATCGCCAAGCAGATGGGCGCAGATTCTGCGATCGTCACGACAGGATGTGAAGCAGCAATCGCCGCTGCAACGGTTGCCTGCATCGCCGGGGCTGACCCTGAACGAACACAGGCGCTTCCCTATGCGAAGAAGCGCGATCAGGTCATCATCCCCAGGCATTCCCGCAATCCTTACGATTTTGGCGTGCGCATGTGCGGCGTAGAAATTGTCGAAGTGGATTCAGAAGAAGAGCTGCGGTCAAAACTCTCCGAGCGTAGCGCAATGGTTTACATCCTCTCCAGCCCAGCCGCAGAGAAGGGACCCCTGTCGATCCCGAACATCTGCTCCATCGCGAAAGAAAAGAATGTCCCTGTCTTTGTCGATGCCGCTGCGGAAGAACCATTGGTTCCTAATATCCACCTGGCCCATGGTGCAACCCTGGTGGGTTATTCGGGAGGCAAGTGCATGCGCGGACCGCAGGCTGCGGGCATTCTGCTCGGTCAGAAAGACATTGTGCAGGCGGCATGGTTTAATGCGGCGCCACATCATAATTGGGGGCGTGCGCTTAAGGTCGGCAAAGAAGAGATTATGGGCATGCTCGCTGCCGTACGCGAATGGTACAAGCGCGACCATGCAGCCGAGCAGCGCGAATGGCTTTCATGGCTGCAGCACATCGAGAATCGGGTAAAAGGGTTGCCGTCGGTAACAACCGAATATCTCCAGCCCGAGGACCTTTCGAACCACTCCCCGCGTCTTCGCATTCACTGGGATGCTAATCAGCTCAAGATCACTGGAACGGAACTTGTCGAGCGTCTCGACAAGGGCACGCCGCGCATCCTCGTCGATAACGGTACGGGCAAGCGCCCCGACAAGATGCAGAGTTCGATCACGATCATGCCGTATATGATGGCGTCCGCAGAAGACAAGATTGTTGCCGATGCGATCTATGAAGGCCTTACACACCCCGGACATTACGAAAATCCGGTGATACCGCAAGGCGCTCCAGCAGAAGTTGCCGGCAACTGGGCAGTCGAAATCAAATACATCTGCGGTACGGGACAACAACGCTTCACTCTTCAGCAGGAGGGAGATCAACTGACCGGAAAGCAGGTGGGAGAAATATATCAGGCAGATCTGAAAGGCATCGTTCACGCCGACCATATTGAGCTTACGAGCAACATGGCGGTTCCAGGCAACTCCATTTTCTGGACTTTTCAGGGAATAGTATCTGGCAATACGATGAGCGGCTCCGTTCATATGGGTGAGTATGGAGATGCTACCTGGACAGCGGTAAAGAGCTAAACCTGAGAACAATATGGCAATTACCGTTGACCGGCAGGATCCACGATATCCAACTCTGAAAAGGAGCCGAAATCTTCGCTGGCCGGCATCGGAAGCGGATTTTTGCAACCGCATTGAGCTGTGTGAAAGCACATCAGATGTGGCAGAAGTACTGCAGCGGATCGTGAATGCCGGATTACGTCCCACCGTTCGCAGCGGAGGCCACTGCTATGAAGATTTTGTCGTCAATAATCCTGGCGGAGCGATCCTCGATCTGAGCCTTTTGCAGGAACCGCGCTCCGAAGAGGCTGGATACAGAATCAGCGCAGGAAAGCAGTTGGGGGATGTTTACCTCGACCTCTTCAAGCGCTACGGGGTGACCATCCCCGCGGGTGATTGTTACGCCGTGGGCGCCGGCGGACACATTAGCGGTGGCGGATATGGATATCTTTCCCGTCTTCATGGACTCACTGTCGACTGGTTATCTGCAGTGGATATTCTCACCATCGATGCGAATGGGAAAGTCGTTCAGCGGCGCGTCGATAAGCAACATGAACCTGATCTCTTTCGCGCATGCCGCGGTGCGGGCGGTGGCAACTTCGGTATCATCACTGCATTCCATTTTGACAAGCTGCCTCAAGCCCCCAATGAGGTCGTGCACGCGGGGTTATCGTTTGATTGGGGCACGATGACAGAGGAACGCTTTGTCTCAATTCTGAGGGCTTACGGCAGTTACTGGGAAACACGCGGCAAAGATCCTGATACATTCGGTCTGTTTTGTATTCTCGATATCTCCCATGCATCGACAAAACGTCTTGGTCTTTCGCTGCAATTCTGTAATCCGGATGGAACCTGCAAAGATCTTAGCGTTGTGAATGAATTCCTTAGTCTCTTCTCCTCTTGCAATCCATCTCCCGGTGCTCCCGCTCCAGCCGGCGAAAGGGCTATCGCACATGCTTCGATTACAGGCGAGGCGTGCGCTGGGCAATATCCCATGAGCCGTCGATTGTGGCTCGATGCCACTATTGGTGGTGGTGGTGGTGAGGGAAGCGGTCGCGCAAAATATAAATCAGCCTACATGAAGAGTAACTTCTCAGTAGAAGAAGCGAAATGCATGTACAAGCACATGACGCGCGATGTGCCTGGCATCGATTTGAAAGGGTTTGTTCTGGCGATAGATTCCTATGGAGGAGCAATCAACCGCAGTCAACTCGCAGAGGAGACATCCAGCTGGCAGCGGGCATCCGTCATGAAGCTGCAGTTTCAATCTTACTGGCAGAATCCGGAAGACGACGCAGGGCGCCTGACGTGGCTCAAGGACTTTTACAGCGACTTATACTCCGGATCAACTGTGGACCCTCACTATGCGTCAACGCCCTATCCCGGTGAGCATTACGAAGGCTGCTATATCAATTATCCCGATAGCGATATGCTGGCTTACCAATTTTGGCCGCAGTTATATTACGGCGATCAGGGACTATATCCATTTTTGCAAAGCGTGAAACGACGTTATGACCCCAACAATATCTTTCACCACGCTATGTCCGTCCGTTTGTAAACCTGCGTAGCTGAGGTGTTTCTTTCGTTATGAATCAGGATATGCGATGGAGCCGCCGAACATTTTTGCAAGGTGTCGGGTGCACATCCGCAGCTAGTGCTCTTAGCAAAGTGGTTCGAAGCAATGACCTATTGCCGAGTCGGACTGACGAGACTCCGCCAGCCGGATTTGCTTACGTTGGTTCAACAGATGACGTAAGCGCCTCTGGAATTCATGTCTTTAAAATATGCGGGGATTATTGGAGCCGCAAGCAGAGCATTCCAAGCCGATCACCAATATCATTGGTCCTTCATCCTAATCAACAATATCTATACGCGGCGAATGAGATCGATGAACACGAAAGACTGCCTTGCGGAACAGTCGAGGCCTATAAGATTGCTGATAATGGCGATCTGACTCTGATGAATCGACAGCCCTTGTCACTGTCTGGTACCAGGCCGAGACATATCGCCATTTCACCGGATGGCAAGTATCTCGTCGTAGCTATCCACGGCGGGGGAGCGTATAACTTATTGCCGATCGCCCACGACGGCTCCGTGGGGCGAGTGGCACAGATTCTAAAAGAAGTCGGCGCCGGATCCTACCCTGGCTATCAGAAATCTGCGCATCCGCATACGGTCACATTCGACATAACCGGCCAACATGTTCTGGCGACCGATGAAGGGTGCGATCGTCTGAGCGTCTTTACTTTCCAGAACGGACAGATGATGCGAGCTCTGCAAATTCATTCGCAGCCTGCATCGGGGCTCGGTCATATCGCCCTACATCCGAGCAGCAATTTTCTTTATGTGTCCAACACAGTCGATGGATCGATTGACTGCTACCGCTGGCTAGTGAACCGACGCGAGGTGAAATATGAACGTCGCGTAGCGACAAACCTGAAGAGCACGCCTGGGGAAGCAGATCGGTTCATCATCTCGGAAGCAGGCCGCTCTCTCTACGTCGTATCCGGGCATGAGAGTATCTTGGTCTGGGAGATTAATCCTGAAACCGGGGAATTATCTCTTAGACAGCAGTGGAGTGTTAAGAACAGCTCGCTACAAATCCTGACGACATCTCCTGATAAGCGGCGGTTGCTTGTAGCCGATAGCCGCCAGCATGCCTTACTTTCTATTCCCATCCACGCCGAAAGTGGCGAGTTAGGCGTTGCCCGCGCTGTCGCGAAAATCGGAATGGCAAGAAGTCTGATTGTGAAATACATTTGATCGGCAGATTGTTATTGACACTCAATTTGTGCAGACTTCTGTAACAGATCGATGAACTAGACGAGGTCATGGTGGCTGTCAGAGAAATCGGCATCATTATGCATGGCGTCACAGGACGCATGGGCTATAACCAGCACCTCGTGCGGTCAATTCTGGCGATAAGAGATCAGGGGGGCGTATCACTTCCGAACGGCGATCGTATTATTCCCAATCCGATCCTAGTAGGCCGCAGCGCTGAAAAGATAAGAGAACTGGCTGACCGCCATGGCGTAACTCGGGTTGCAAAAGATGTAGCGACAGCCTTGGCGAGTCCGGATGACACCATATTCTTTGATGCTGGCTCAACGCAGATGCGCGCGGAGCTACTGGCGCGTGCCATCGAAGCGGGGAAGCATGTTTACTGCGAGAAGCCTCTCTCAGAGACGCTGGAACAATCGTTGTTACTTGCGCGTCTCGCTCATGCGCGCGGGGTAAAGAGCGGAGTGGTACAGGATAAGCTTTACCTGCCCGGGCTGCGCAAAATTCGAATGCTGAAGGACGGAGGGTTTTTCGGGCGCATTCTTTCGGTGCGGGGCGAATTTGGTTATTGGGTTTTCGAGGGTGAATTGCAGACACCTCAGCGGCCTTCATGGAACTATCGCAAAGCGGACGGAGGTGGCATTATTCTCGATATGCTGCCGCACTGGCGTTATGTTCTGGACAATCTGTTCGGTGAGGTGAAGGCGGTCAGTTGCATCGGGACCACACATATTCCGCTTCGCGTGGACGAAAAGGGACAAGCCTACAAGGCTGATGCCGACGACGCTGCTTATGCGACGTTTCAATTGGAAGGCGGCGTCATTGCGCAGATCAATTCGTCCTGGGCCGTGCGCGTCAAGCGCGCTGATCTGGTCACGTTTCAAGTAGATGGGACACACGGTTCAGCTGTAGCTGGCCTCACACGATGCTACACGCAACATCGCGTCAACACGCCGCGTCCGGTTTGGAATCCAGACGAGCCGCAGACTATGAAGTTCGAGGAGCAGTGGGAAGAGGTACCGGACAATCAGGTTTATGAAAACGCCTTCAAGATCCAGTGGGAGGAATTTATTCGTCATGTAGTGGCGGATACACCGTGGCGCTTCGACCTGCTTGAAGGAGCAAAGGGAGTGCAGTTGGCAGAGCTTGGTCTGAAAAGCTGGGCCGAGCGGCGTTGGCTCGGCGTGCCGCCATTGTCCATTGAAGTAGAGAATGCGGCGGTCTAGGCGATGCTCCCCACGCTCAAACTTCCGACAAGTGGCGGAACTCTCGATCCATATACCGTTACGAATACACCCATATCCCTGCCGGACCCGTCTGCGCCGCGACGATTTAATCGCATCGCCTACTCTGCGGCGCATGTAGTTGCAAATCCACTAGCAGACGACGATCCATGGCTTGACCAAAGTATCGACTGGGAGTGCACCATTGCTTTTCGGCACTATCTATGGGACCTGGGCCTCGGTGTTGCAGAAGCAATGGATACTGCACAGCGCGGCATGGGGTTGAACTGGAACGGCGCACAAGAGTTGATCCGGCACTCCCTTGAAGCGGCGCGAACGCGCCCAGGCGCGCTGATCGCCTGCGGCTTGGGTACGGACCATCTGTCCGCAAGCTCCAATGCCACAATCGATGACGTCATCCGTGCTTATGAGGAGCAGATGGAAGTAGTCGAAAAGTTGGGAGGTCGAATCATTTTGATGGCAAGCCGCGCACTCGCCACTGTTGCCCAGTCGCCTGACGATTATTGGCGTGTCTACGATCGAATGTTGCGGCAAACGAAAGAGCCAGTCATTCTGCATTGGCTTGGCGAAATGTTCGACCCGGCGCTAAATGGCTATTGGGGAGAAGAAGATCACACGGCCGCGATGGATATATGCCTCGATATCATCAACACCCACGCTGACAAAGTCGACGGCGTAAAAATCTCTCTTTTGTCCGCAGAGAAAGAGATTGTCATGCGCCGCAGGCTTGCGGGTGGAGTTCGCATGTACACTGGCGACGACTTTAACTACGCAGAACTGATTGCAGGAGATGAGCAGGGTTACTCGCACGCACTGCTGGGCATCTTCGATGCGATTGCGCCGGCGGCTTCGAACGCACTTGCGCAGCTGGGCGCAGGAAATGAAGCAGGCTTTCGCGAAATCCTTGCGCCTACGGTAGCTTTGTCGCGCCATATTTTCAAAGCGCCGACACGCTTTTACAAAACGGGCATTGTATTTCTTGCCTATCTGAATGGTTTGCAGGATCACTTCATGATGCTGGGTGGTCAGCAGAGTGCACGTTCGCTCGTGCATCTTTCGGAGTTGTTTCGTCTCGCGGACCACGCTCGGGTACTGAACGATCCTGAGCTTGCTGCTGATCGTATGCGACGGGTGCTTGCGGTGGGTGGCGTTATATGAGTCTTGCCGGCATGTCTATCAATCTAGCTACCGTGCGTGCACAGTACACATTGCCGGAAGCCGTAGATGCATGTCTAGCGCAGGGAATTACGGCGATTGCTCCATGGCGCGATCAGGTACAAGCGACTGGATTAAAAGAAGCGGCATCGATTCTGCAGTCAAACAATATGAGGGTCACGTGCCTTTGTCGCGGCGGCATGTTTCCTGCTATTGATAAGGCCGGACTGGCCGCGGCAATCGATGACAACAAACGTGCTATCGATGAAGCGGCGGCCCTTCACGCAGACTGCCTGGTTTTAGTTGTAGGGGGATTGCCCAAGGGATCACGCGATCTTTTGGCTGCACGCGAGATGGTGGCGGATGGCCTGGCAGCCATTCTCTCTTATGCACGAGAAAACCACGTACCTCTCGCCATTGAGCCGCTGCACCCGATGTACGCGGCAGACCGCGCCTGTATCAACACGCTTGAGCAGGCGCTTGATATTTGCGATCTTCTCGGAGATGGAATCGGTGTTGCGATCGATGTCTATCATGTCTGGTGGGATCCGAAACTGTATGCCCAGATCGCGCGCGCAGGTGCTAACGCAAGAATCCTTGCGCATCATATCTGCGACTGGCTGTTGCCGACCCGTGACCTTCTCCTGGACCGGGGCATGATGGGGGATGGTGTCATCGACCTAAAATCCATTCGCGCGGCGATTGAAAACTCCGGCTATCACGGGCCGCAAGAAGTGGAGATATTTTCATCCGAGAACTGGTGGAAGCGTCCAGGTGTGGAGGTGCTTGCCACTTGTTCCGAACGCTTTCACTCTACATGTTGTCCGTAGAAATCATTGGACATGGCGAGCGCATAGATTAGTTGGCAGACTCCCAGTACTTATTGAAGCCGATGTAGTCGGAAGGCATTGCCGCTAGAATTTTCCGGCGCATCTCCAGCAAATCGACCGAACCCAGCGTCTTGTAGATAACTTTGCCGTCCGGGCCGAGCACAACCGTATAGGGTACTGCAGACTGCCAGGCCGGATCGAAAGCCGCCTGCAATTTCTCAGTATCGTCCGATCCGAACAATAAATTGCGAGTCGTGGCATGTTTCTTCTGCAGAAAGCGGAGGACGCTCGGCTCTTCATCCGGCATATTGGCGGCCACTGTCACCATATCGAAGTCGCGCGGGCTGTACATTCGATAAGTATCCTGCAGGTCTGCGAATTCAGACACGCAAGAGCCGCACCATGTAGCCCAGAAGTTAATGAGCGTGACGTGGTCTTTCGTTCCCGAGCGTAGTTTCTTCAGCCCTGCTGCATCCACCTGCTCCACATGGACGGGTTCGGCTTCGATCTTCCGCTCGGCCGCTTCCCGTAGTTCTGATTTCTCTGACCACTTCGTAGAGCACCCGAAGACGCCCGTATGCTTTACAGCAACGTCCTTACCCGCCAGCAGAGCATCGATGGCGTTCTGAGCATCGTGGGTCTTGACCATCTCGATGCGATAGCTGTTATCAAAGTGACCTTCATAACGAAGACGCCGATCCTTATCGAAGATGAAGACATGCGGCGTTGCCTGCGGGCCATAGGCGCGAGTCACCGCCTGCGTATCGCCTGCATACAGGTAGGGATAATGAAGATGCTTGTACTGAACTCGAATCTTCATCTCATCGAGCGTGTCGCTTACATCGGACGAGTCGAGTTCATCGATCCTGATAGCCCTTGGATCGTTGCCCTGGATGGCAACGACAGCGACGCCTTTTTTGCCGTATTCCTCATAAAGCTGCTCGATGCGGCGTTCATACATCTGGGCGATCGGGCAATGGTTACATGTGAAAACTACAACAAGGATGGGGCTACTCGCATAGTCGCTCAGCTTGTGAATCTTCCCATCTACCCCGGGGAGCGCAAAGTCAGGTGCGGGCGAGCCAAGCGAAAGAACAGGATGGGCCTGCTGCCCCCAAAGACAGACTGACAACAAAAGCATGAGGACGACAGTAGACTTCTTAAGCATTGATCTCTCCGTCACGCCGGCTGCCGAGCTACTCCAAGCATGCACCCGGTCCGCGCGGTCTGGAAATTAAGGCATTTCCCAAAACCGCGGAGTTTCTAAAGTTTTATAACTAAGTTGGCCTGACTACCAATCGGACCACACCGAAAATGGCATGTCAAGCTGTTGTTGTCATTACCCCATGGGGCGCTTTCAGGCCTGCCGCTGTGGAAGCAGCACAGATGAGATCGCATCCAGAGCAAGAGAGACCGCGCCCCATAGCACGGCGCGAGTCCCGAGAGCGCTGGCACCGATCTTCGTTACTCCAAATTCGCTTCTCTCAAGTTGCTTCAGCACGGAACTAATCAAAATAGGATGACTTCCTATCTCTCCTCCCAGAAGGATCAGGCCCGGGTTCAGAATGAGCGACAAGTCGATAATAATGTCGGACACGATGTCCGCTCTCGACTTGACAATTCTTCTAGCGCAGGCATCTCCGGCCAGCGCCAGATCCAGCACTCCAATTGCATCCATCTCTTTCCGGCCCCGATGCTTACTTCGATCCGATTTCTTTTCCCCGTACCAACTCTTCAGAATGCCGGCACCTGTTAAAACAGTTTCGAGTTCACCAAATTGATGGATGGTCGGCTGCTTTCGCAGAATATGTGGCAGGCGAAGATAGGCGATCTCTCCCGCAGACCATTGAGAGCCATGATGAATCCTTCCACCCAGAATGATGCCGGCGCTGACATTTGCGCCTATGTTGATGAAAACGAAGTCAGGCTCTGGTTGTGCTGCACCACAATAATGTTCGCCTTGGGCTGCCAGGTTTGTATCGTTCTCGATGATGACCAGACAGTTAACAATTTTATTGAGCATGGCGCGTAATGGGACGGCGCGCCACTCTTCGAGCGTACTGATCGACAGCACGCTGCCTTCCTCTACATTCGTAATCGCAGGTACTCCGACGACCAGGATCAACAGTTGGTCTCGTGATATCTTCCGCCTGCGCAGGAGCTTCCTCAATCCTTGATCGATATAGTTGCAGATTGCAGGAGGCGTACTCTTCCGCCTGGTGAGTGCGATCTTCAGTGCGTCGAGTTCGTTTCCGTTCAGGTCAGCGAGAAGAAACGAAACATTTTCTGCGGAGATTTGTATGCCGAGAATACAGCCTCGCTCAGCCTTGAAGCGGATCATATCCGGTGGCCGGCCGCCGCTTGATTCTCCCTCGCCGAGAGGCTCAACAAGGTTTTCCGACAGCAGATCCTTGACTACGTTTGTGACGGTCGGAGCGCTCAGTCCTGAAGCGCGAACGAGGTCTGCCCTGGAACATGAACCGCATTCACGCAGAAGCGTGAGGATGCTGAGCGCATTTGTGTGACGCAGGACAGAAGGCCTGCCTACAGGAATCGTTTTTTTCTTCACCCTAGCTCGATATTCACTTGATGGCGCAACATCCACTCATCTATACCATTCGGCACACGTATCAACAAATATCCTGTCGCGAGTGCTGAAAGGCACGTAAGGCCTTCTTCCCCCGGACGGTGAAGAAGGCCTTGCTTAAAACCTATATGGAATTGATACTAAATAATCTTTAGGAAGTCATGGGAGGATGCGTTTCAAGGAAGATGCTCCCACCGTATTAAGATGCAGTGCCCGTATTGGGTCAAAGCTGGGGAATATTTCATGGATGAGGTAAACAAACAACAGCCGCGTTGGATTTCAGGCATCGAGCCACCTAAAGAACTGTTGACTGCGACCGGCACGCAGATATTGGAAATAGAGTGCCGTGAGCAGCCTGCTCGTCTTCGAGATTTGATTCAGTCATATCGCAGCGATGCTGTGATCCGCGCGGAACTGAAGAGGTTTCGCGAGATTGCTGCGAAGAAAGGCCCAGTGCTTTTTATAGGGATGGGCGCCTCGTTCTGCTCGTCAATCAGCGGTTCGATTTTTCTGCAATCCCACGGAAGGTTGTCCTTCTCAGTAGACGCGGGTGAATGGCTGCATTATGCGTCTTCGTCATGGGGCGATGCGGCCTTGTCCGTATTGCTCACAACTTCCGGAGAAAGCGCTGAGTTGGTGAAGCTTTTCAAGGAGAAGGGCGACAAGACCCTTGGGCTTATTTGCAACAACCCGGTAAGCACCTGCTGGAAGTTGTCCGAAAATAAGTTGCCGATCTTAGCTGGGCCAGAATACGGCAACGCAACAAAGACCTATACAAACGCGACGGCGGCTGCCATTATCCTTGCGTCTGAGATGCTCGATCGCCCGTGGGAAGAGGACGCGGAGCATGCTGCGAAGGTATTCGCTGCCAGTCTCGATCCTATCTTCGCAGTCCGTGGGGACCTGGAAAAATTCTGCCGTGGAGCCGCGAATATAGAGGTCATCGGACGCGGAGCAGCATACGGCGGCGCAATTATGAGCGCACTCTGTATCCGCGAGATGAGCGGCCATCGCGCAGCGCCGCATACCGGAGCAGGATTCAAGCACGGTCCCAATCTAGATGTTGACGCGTCGCACGTGGCGATAATTTTTGCGCTGGGACGGGCTGCTGAACTCGGCGTCAAGCTCGCGCAGGAGTGCAACCGTCGCGGCGGGAAGGTCGTTCTCGTTTCGACAGAAGATCACAACGCCACCGACACGCTCTTCCCCGTCAGGATCGACGCGGTTCCGGAGCCGTGGGAGGGCATTACATCGCTTTTAGTGCCACAGGCACTGACCCTCGGCATGGTGGAAAGGACCGGATGCCGTCTGCCGCCGCGGTTCCAGTACGGAGTAATGGAGCAGTGATGCAGATATCTGCATGAAGGTGAGAGGAAGCCTTGTCCGATTCGATCGTTGCTTCACAAATTCAGGTGAACCGCGGATTTATCTGGCGGGTTTCCTTTATCGCCGGGCTGGGAGGCATTCTCTACGGCTATGACATGGGGATCATCGCCGCTGCACTGATCTTCGTGCGTGACTCCTTCAGCCTTTCTACGCAGATGCAGGAGATGGTGGTGAGCATCGTACTTGTTGGCGCGATGCTGGGCGCAATTATTGGAGGTAGCGTAGCGGACCGCATTGGCAGGCGCGCCACGTTGCTATGGGGCGGTGGACTCTTCATTCTTGGTTCGATCCTTGCTCCGTTATCACCGAATGTTTTCACGCTGATTGTGGCCCGCGCTTTGTTGGGCCTTGCAATCGGCTTCACGTCAGTTACGGCGCCCGTATATGTCTCAGAGCTTGCTCCTCCGCAGTCGCGCGGTAGGCTCATCAGCTTATATCAATTTGCGCTCACTCTTGGCATCGCACTCGCGGATTTAGTGGGCTATTGGCTTGCTGGTGAGCAGGCATGGAGATGGATGTTTGGGATTGGAGCTTTGCCTGCAGTCCTGTTCCTCATGCTGGTTCTCACTCTTCCAGAGAGTCCCCGCTGGCTGTTTGCGCAGAACCGGTTTTCTGAGGCGCAATCGGTATTGGTGACTTACGCAGATGAGGCTGGGACGAAGCTCCTGCTGGAGGATATTGAAGCCGCTCTCCAGACGAAGGTGGATCGACGCTGGAGGTCACTCTGGAGTCCGGCAGCGCGTGGCGCGCTTCTTATCGCTGTTGGATTCACAGTTCTTCAGCAAGTCACCGGCATCAACACAATCATCTATTACGGGCCGCAGATATTCGCGCTTGCCGGTATCACGTCGAATAAGAGCGCGATCTTCGCGACCCTTATTGTTGCTGTCACAAATGTTCTGGCGACAATCATTGCACTCGTACTCGTGGATCGACTGGGCCGAAAGCCCCTTCTCTACATGGGAGTCGGAGGCATGACGGCTTCTCTCTTCCTGCTTTCCTATGCGTTCCATAATCAGGTCACTTTCGGACCATCGCTTGGGATGGTCGCAACTATTTGTCTTGTCGTATACATTGCATGCTTTGCCTTCAGCATGGGACCGATTGCATGGATACTCGTTTCCGAAGTTTTTCCTCTTCAGATACGTGCTCGCGGCGTTGCGGCCGCAACGATTGGTTCTGGAGCCTCGAACTTTCTGGTCTCGCTTACCTTCCTGTCTCTCATCAAAGCTGCCGGCAATGCCCTGACATTTGCGATTTATGGAGTCTTCTGCATCCTGACGCTGCTCTTTGTGCGCTTTGTGGTGCCAGAGACGAAGGGGCGCGAGTTGGAAAGCATTAGCGTCAGGCCAGATGCAGTTTCGTATTAAAGAAATCCAGGATGTGTGAGCAATTCACAGGCGATGACAGCGACGATGCAGAAGCAATCAGGGAATTCAAAAGCCGCCGAGCAGGGTTTGTCAGAAGTAAGCGGGAGCGGTTATGTCGTTGGGGTGGATATCGGAGGAACCAACCTGCGTCTGGCCCTGGCTGATATGGCAGGCACACTTGGTGCCCGCTGGTCCACCACCACGGCAGGTAGCAGGAGCGCAGATGCAGTCGTCGATCTGATTTGCAGCGGCGTAGAGGACCTTTTGCAGCAGACCTCTGTTCCGCGCAGCGCATTGAAGGCCATCGCGGCGGGCGCACCCGGCATCACTGACGTAGATGCCGGTGTTGTGATCGCAACATCATATCTTCTCGGATGGCAGGATGTTTCTTTGCGCGATCTTCTCGAATCCGCGCTCGGCATACCGGCTTTGGTGGACAACGATGTGAATCTTGGAGCGCTTGGCGAGGGTTGGGCAGGTGCGGCAAAAGGAACGGGAGACTTCGTCTTCATTGCTATTGGAACCGGTATCGGCGCGGGAATTATTCTTGACGGCCGGCCGTTCCGCGGGATGGGATGGTCCGCGGGTGAGATCGGCTACATGCTGGTTCCGGGAGTTTCTGACGAGCCCGTCGGACACGGTGAACCGGGAGCGCTCGAGAGCATAATTGGTGGCGAAGGTATCAAAGCACAGTGGCAGAGTCTCTGGCATGCGAACAGTACTGCACTCCCAAGGGATGTGACAGCAACCGAAATATTTGATGGTGCGCTGAAAGGTGATCCACTCGCGCAGTCTGTTTTGCGCCGGTCGGCTCGCATGTTAGCCGATGCCATCTATAACATCTCGTTGGTGCTGAACTGTCCACTGTTTGTGCTCGGCGGTGGCGTGGGAATGCACGCGGCACTCTGCGATGCAACGCAACAAGTGTTAGAAAAATGGAACGCGCGAGCACCAGTTCAATTACGGCGCAGCATTCTTGGAGCGGACGCGCAGCTAATGGGGGCGATCCGTCTGGCGCTTGATGCAGCGAACTCCTCTCTGCCGACGATAAGATAAGCAAATCGTTGAGATCAGTTCACGCGGGAAGCATTGCCCGTCGCGAGCGGGTCTCGTTGAATTACTGTGAGGCTGACGTCGTCGCAGATAGGGCCACCGTTGGCGAAATCCTGTAGTGCGGCGAGCAGTACCATCAACGTGGAGTGAGGAGATGGTTGCCTGGAGCGTCTCAGAGTCTCTATCAACCGCTCCATGCCGAACTCTTCTCCTGCGGCGTCACGGCATTCAAGTATGCCATCGGAATAAGCGAGAAGCGCATCGCCGGGCTCTAGAACCAGATCGCCGGAGCTGAACCCGGCCTTTTCAATTGCACCTAACAGCGGACCTCCTGTTTCAAGTAGCTCGGCTTGTCCATCGGCGCGAAGTAATATCGGTGGAAAGTGACCAGCATTGCAGTATGTCAGATGTCCGCTTTCGCAGTCGATCTGAGCGAGGAAGGCCGTAGCGAATGGAGCGACCGGCCGCAGATAGCACAGATGACGATTGACTTCCGAGGCGATCTTTGCCGGATCGGAGTCCGGGCGACCGTAACTTTGCAGAAGCCCGGCCAGGTTCGTGAACCACATACCAGCTGCTATGCCTTTGCCCGCGATATCTCCATGCGCGGCCAGGACCCTCGAACCATGCTGCAGAAACATGGTGAAGTCGCCGGAAAGAAAGCGCGCGGCGAAGACTTCGCTTGCGAACTGAAGGCAGCCGTGGTGCAGTTCGCGCGCGCCGCTTAGTTTGCGCTGGATCTGGCCTGCTTCGAATAACTGAGAATACAGATCGAGCTTTTCCTGCAGCAGCGCATCCACTTCTTTCTGCAGGAGAAGATTCGACGGCGGCGAGGCTATGGAAGATGTATTGCGACTCCGGCGCTTGCTGTCAGCGCCCCACTTTGCATTCATTTCCGGCAGCATGGTCTCTCCACTCAAGGTCCACCCCATTCAGATTTTGACCGTTGCTCTAACCGACGAAGCGATAGCCGGTTCCGTGTACGGTAAGGAAATACTGTGGTTGTTCAGGATCGGGCTCAAGCTTTTGACGCAGGCGCACAAGATGCGTATCTACCGTCCGCGTAGTTGGGTAATTTTCGTACCCCCAGACATCTTCGAGCAGGCGGTCCCGGCTGAGCGTTTCGCCGGAATGACAAATGAAGTATTGCAACAGCTCGAATTCCTTTGAGGAAACATCGAGAGCCTTGCCAGACTTAAGGACGCGGCGACGATGGAGATCTACTTCGATGTCTCCGAAAGAGTGCTGCTCTTGATGCTTGGGAACAACCGAAGTGCGTCGGAGGATGGCCTTTACGCGTGCCAGCAACTCGCGAATCGAGAACGGCTTGGTCACGTAATCGTCAGCTCCGAGTTCGAGGCCCACCACTTTGTCGACTTCCTGACCGCGGGCGGTCAGCATGATGATCGGAATGGAAGCGCGCTTGGCGCGCAGCTGTCGGCACACTTCCAGACCGCTCATTCGAGGCATCATGACGTCGAGAACCACCAGGTCCGGAGATTCCTGTAGGGCACGCTCAAGGCCCTCGATACCGTCACGCGCAGTAATGACTTCGTAGCCCTCGAACTCAAAATTGTCGCGCAGGCCAGCCACCATGTTGGGCTCGTCTTCTACGACGAGAATTTTCGCCGGTCTTGGTTCATCGGCCGGCTTTGTTTTCTCTGGTTGTTTCATGCAGACACCCCATTCACTAATCTTTGCAGCGGCAATGTGATGATGAACTTGCTTCCCTTTCCGGGCGCGCTTTCAACGGCGACTTCGCCTCCGTGGGCGAGCACGATGTGGCGCACCAGTGACAGGCCCAATCCGCTGCCCTTGGTGTTGTGCACCAGAGGATCACCTACCCGGTAAAATTTTTCGAAGATCTTGAGATGTTCCTTTGCCGGGATTCCAATTCCGTGATCGACGACCTCAAGGTTGACGCCGGAGTTGTGCCGGTAGAGTCGAACGCCGAGGTACTTCTCGTTCGAGGAGTACTTGACGGCGTTGTTGACCAGATTGAGGAGCGAACGGGCAATCGCTTCGCGGTCCACCCATAGCGGCGGCACGTCGCTGTCAATCTTCTGGTCGAACTGGAAGCCATTCTGCTCGATTTCAAATCGATAGGATTCAAGCGTGGTGCGCACCAGATCAGCCACGTTGGTTTCGCGGAAGCTGTATTCCTTCTTGCCGGATTCGATACGGGAGAAGTCGAGAATATTGTTGATGAGTGAAGTCAACCGCTCGCTTTCTTTGCGGATGATCTCGTAGTATTCCTGCTGCTTTCCCGTAGTGGAGATGCGGCCGAGTTCCAATGTCTCTGCATACAGTCTGATGAGCGCAAGCGGCGTGCGGAGCTCATGCGAGACGTTGGAAACGAAATCGGATTTGAGCTTTGCCAGCGCGAGTTCGCGCGCAACGTTGCGATAGGTGAGGAACAGCCCGGCGCCCATGAGGAGCGATAGCGAGCCCAGAACGAGGAGGTTGGTTCGCAGCAGGCGATTGCTGATGCTGGCAATCGTGGTCCCGCGCAGTTTGATTCCCAGGACTAGGCCGGGGAAGACGCTGTTGAAGGGACGCTCCACCTCGGCTGAGCCGCCATCCCAATACATGGAGGTGGCGAGGGGAGAGTCGTCTTTTTCATAGCGCACCATGAGCCCTTTCTGCGGATGAGAACTTTCGCCCTCCATCTGGTCGGGCAATACCTCGTTCAGAACCGCCGGAAAAAACTTGTGCTTCAGGTAGTCGGTGTCATAGATGAAGCCGGCGAGCGTTGGGTGCTCCGGATCGGAACCGCGAGGAGTGAAGAGCACCAGGGACTGATACTGCATCTTGTCGTTCCTCATGACGATGTGATCCGTGATGAGGATTCCTCGTCCGGTTGCAGCTGTGAGGTGTTTGATCTTGGTGATAAGGGTATCGCCCTCGACATCCCACCAGGCCTTGAAATCCCCGGACATCGACTGGCTCTCGGTGCAGAACTGGCGGTCGTGCATCATTCGACTTGACTGGGAACGAAATTCGAAATCTCCTTTGCCCGACCAGACGAATGCGTGGGCGATGTCGGGGTGGGAGTCCAGGAAGGAATCGATGCTGCCGGAGTTGTCCGCGGATGGGAATTTGGCGATGGCTTCTTCGGCCATGTCATAGGCACGGCCGTCGATCTGCTTTTCCGCAATGGCGAGGACCTGTTGATAGTTCCGCTGGATGGCGGCCTCGATCGCCTTGTCACGCTGGATGGACCAGAGGTGGTACAACCCAAAGCCGATGAGCGCGATTGCCGGCAGTATGACGGCGAGCATGAGTACCAGGGTGCGCGGACGCTCTGACCACTGCTGTAATTGAAGCTTCATATTGTCGCTTCCGGAAATGTAGCCCATTTGTTCCCAGACTGAGATTAGAACGTGGAACTGGGCGATATGTCACAGGGACGCAACAAATTGCAAAAAGTTGTGAACTCTTCAAGTCAACCACGGCTTACTCCACCCGTAGAGATTCCATTGGATCCAGCTTTGAGGCACGGGTCGCCGGGAGCCATACAGCAAACAGGGCAACCGCACTCAATATCAGCGGCACGGTTACAAATACGATGGGGTCATAAGGCTTGACTCCGAAGAGGAAGCTGGCGATGAGGCGCGTTAGGCCGAAAGCGGCAGCAATTCCAATGATTGCCCCGATGATGGCGAGTTTCATGCCCTGCCAGACAACCAGATTGCGGATGCGCGAGCGGTCTGCGCCAAGAGCCATGCGAATGCCCATTTCCTGCGTGCGCTGCTGCACGGTGTATGCCATAAGGCCATAGATGCCGATGGCGGCGAGGATGAGCGCGGATGCTCCGAAGATGGTGAGCAGGAGCATGTTGAAGTCTTCGCGCGCGGTAGAATGGCTGACCACTTCTTCCATGGACCGCACGCGCGCGACAGGCAGTCCGCCGCTGGCCTGGCGGAGTTGCTCAGGAACGCTGGTCATGAACTGATGCGGGTCCGTATGGGTACGAATGAGCCACGTAACTGGACCGATGTTGGCGTTTAACGCGGTCATGCCATCAGGCACCTGCGCTTGGGGAATGATCATCAGCGGGCGCGGATCGCGGTTAAGGCCGCCATCGCGGATGTCGCCGACGATGCCGATGATCTGACGCGCGGGTTCCTCAAACTGAGGTCCGACGCCTTTGCCGATGATGATCTGCTGGCCGACGGGGTTTTCTTTGGGCCAGAATGCTTTCGCCATGGCTTCATTGATGAGGACGACGCCCGGCGCTCCAGCTACATCGCTGTTGTTGAAGTCCCGGCCCCGCAGAATGGGGATCTTGAAGACGTCGAAGTAGCCGGGAGAGGTGTTCATCCAGCCTGCTCCGCCTGTATAGGGGTCTTTGCCGAGCGGACGGCCAACGACGTTGAAGGGCAAGCCGAAGCCGCCTTCAAGCGGCAGGCAGCAGGTGGAGGCGGAGGCCTCGACTCCCGGGATGGCGTTGATGCGCTCACGCCCTTCGCGAGCAAGCAACGCGACTCCGGCGGTCTTCTGGAAACGATCGCCGGTGAGGGACATCTGCATGGTGAGAACGTTATGCGGATTGAAGCCAGGGTTTACCGTGCGCAGTGCGAGAAACGTGCGTATGAGTAGTGCCGCGCCGATCAACAGAACAAGCGCGAGGGAAACTTCGCTGATGACAAGCAGGGAACGGCCTTTGCTCTGGCGAAATCCGGTGCCCGCACGGTTGCTGCTTTCTTTGAGTGTGGAGTTCAAATCGGGACGCGAGGCGCCGATGGCTGGGAAAAGTCCAAAGAGGATGCCGGTAAGGAAGGAAACGCCGACGGTGAAGAGAACCACGCGCCAGTCGATGCCAACGGCGGCTCCATGTTCGCCGATGCGCGGAATGTCGCCGGGACTCAAGGCGAGCAGAGCGCGCATGCCGACATACCCAAGGATGAGTCCGAGAACGCCACCGGTGAAGGCGAGCATGACGCTTTCCACTAGGAGTTGGCGGATGATGCGGCCGCGTGTGGCGCCCATCGAGACGCGGATGGCAAATTCGCGCTTGCGGCCAGCTGCGCGGACAAGCAGTAGATTGGCAACATTGGCGCAGGCGATGAGCAGAACAAAGCTCACCGCTCCTAGGAGAACAAATAGGGATGAGCGCACGCCGCTGACGATAGTGTCACGGATGGGCTCGACGGCAAAACCTTCATTCGGCCCCATGGCGCCCTGCGGGTAGCGGCGGCGGAACTGATCGGCGGCGAGCTTCAGCTGGGCGTTGGCTTGCGCCAGCGTTACGCCGGGCTTGAGGCGTCCGGCAGCGAGGAAGAAGTGACCCTGGTTGGTGCTATTGGGGTCGATCTGGAAGGGAATCCAGATGTCGGCTTCGGGATCGGTGGCAAAGGATTGGCCGAGGACGCCGACGATGGTGTATGGCTCGTTACCAAGTGAAAGTGCAGTTCCGACGACGTTGGGTTTGCCCCCAAAACGCCGCTGCCAGAGGCCGTAGCTGAGGACGACGACTCTGCCGCCGTTCGGCGAATCTTCTTGCGGCGTAAATGTGCGACCCAGCATGACCGGCGCGCCAAAGAGACGGAAGTACGCTTCGCTGACGTGGATCCCGTGCACCTGCTCGGGGTGATCGCCCGTGAGGTTGAAGCCGGGGCCGCCGAAGTCGTAGGCGGTGACGTCCTGCAGCACGCTGGTCTGCTCTCGCCAGGTGTTGAACTTGGTGGGAGAGGCAGCGGCTCCTTTGCCCTCAGGCGATGTGAGCAGGAACTGGACGATGCGGTCAGCGTCGGGGTAAGTCAGCGGTTTGAGCAGGACCGTATTGACGACAGTGAAGATGGCGGTGTTGGTTCCGATGCCAAGGGCCAGGGCTGCGACAGCTGCGATAGTGAAGCCTGGGTTTTTGAAGAGGCTGCGCAGGGAATGCCTAAGGTCATGCCACAGATTAGCCACAGGTGGTCCTTTCCCGCTCTGACTTGGTTAGACGGACAAGGGCACTGATTCGCTCTGCGCGTCCTTACAAATGTACGCGAGTGGAGCGGGAGTGGTTCAGGTTAATTGCGGATGGCGAGCGTTGCGATTAGGACGCCGATTTCCTCGGCAACAGGGCGTCGAGCATGATGAGGATGCCACCGCAAACGATGGCAGAGTCGGCGATGTTGAAGTCAGGCCAGTGATAGCTCCAGTGGCCCCAACGAAAGAAGACTTCAAGAAAATCGGTGACGACGCCGTAGCGGATACGATCCCAGACGTTGCCGAGCGCACCGCCGAGGATGAGGGCGAGCGCGATCGTCGTGGCGGAGAAGCGGCGGCCTATTTTGAGGATCAGGCCAAAGACGACGACGGCAGCAAGGATCGAGAAGGCGGTCAGCAGCCAGCGCGTGCGTCCGGGGGTAGCCGAGTCGGAGAAGAGGCTGAAGGCTGCTCCGGGGTTGAGGACGTGCGAGATGAAGAAGTAGTGCGGTATGACGGTGATCTCGTCGCCTTCGGCGATGTGGTGCTGCACCCAGATCTTGGTCCAGCGGTCGAGCACGATGATGAGTGCGGAGATGGCGAGGAGCCAGCCGCGGCGGTCTTGTTTCAAATCCAGTCCTCTAATTTCCTGATGATGTTCCAGTCCTCAAATGCCCCTGATGATGTTATCCTGAGGAGCATAGGGACGAAGGATCGGCTTTTCCTCATTGTTGCTGGCAGGCTCAGAAAAAGCAGATCCTTCACTTCGCTCAGGATGACAAATTTTCTAGACTCCAACAGTTTGCTTGTAGCCCATCTGTTCGAGGGCGGTGGCGCAGCGTCCGCAAACCTTTGGCCAGGGGCCGAAAGGCTGGACTCGGGTCGGGCCATCATCAGCGTAGTAATTCCAGCAGCGTTCGCATTTTGTGCCGTCTGCACTGTGAATGGTAACAGTGACCGATTCTTCGCCAGCGTCATGGAATAATACGCGGACCTGCGAAACATTGAAGAGTTCTTTGAGACTCGATTCATACCGCATGAGCGAGATTGCGAGTTGTGCATTCACTAAGATATCTACTTTCGCTTCGAGCGCTTTGCCGATCTGTTTCTCCTTGCGAGCCGCTTCGAGGCCTTTCAGTACCTCGTCACGAACACTCAAGAGTTTCTGCCAGTCCTTGAGCAGCGAAACGTCTTGTGGGCTGATCTCGTCCGGCTTCGGAAACAGTGCCAGATGAACGCTTGCGGCGCGATTCGCGTCGGCAGGCAGGTAGCTCCAGATTTCCTCAGCGGTGAAGCTCAGGATGGGCGCGACGAGGCGCACCAGCGCGTCGGTGATTTTGTAGATGACGGTTTGCGCGGAGCGACGGGCGATGCTCGTCGGCGCGAAGGTGTACATGCGGTCTTTGAGCACGTCGAGGTAGAGGGCGCTCAGGTCGACGATGCAGAATTCGTTGACGGCGTGGTAGACGCGGTGAAACTGGAAGTCACCGTACCAGCCCCCTTTTCCGTCTGTGCCGCTGACTTTCTCTACCAACTCGCGGGTTCGGGCGAGCATGTACTGGTCGAGCGGCAGCAGGTCTTCGTACGGCAGGGCGTGCTCGGCGGGGTTGAATCCGTTGAGGTTGCCTAACAGGAACCGGAACGTGTTGCGCAACTTGCGGTAGTTATCCGCGATGCGCTGCATGAGGTTTTCGCTGGCGGCTACGTCTTCGCGGAAATCGACCGACGCTACCCACAGGCGGACGATTTCTGCGCCGAGGCGGTTGGCTATGTCGACGGGATCGACGCCGTTGCCAAGCGATTTCGACATAGCGCGGCCCTGTTCGTCGAGCGTCCAGCCGGGGGTGCCGACCATGGTGTAGGGAGCCTTGTGGTCTGCGCTCACCCCTACAGAGGTGAGCAGGGAGGTATGGAACCAGCCGCGATACTGGTCGCCTCCTTCAAAGTAGAAGTCGGCGGGTGGGGCAATTTCGGCTTCGGCTTCCATGACGGCATGCCAGCTTACGCCGGAGTCGAACCAGACGTCGAGGATGTCCATCTCTTTGCGGAAGTCGGTGGCGCCGCAGCTGGCGCACTTTGTCCCTGGGGGCAATAGCTGCTCGGCCTCGCGAGAGTGCCAGGCGACGATGCCCTCTTTTTCAAACAAATCCACGATGTTCTGGTGAATAGCCTTGTCCTTGAGCGGCGTGTGGCACTGGTTGCAGAGGAAAACGGCGATGGGCACACCCCAGATGCGCTGGCGCGAGATACACCAGTCAGGGCGGGTTTCGATCATGTTGGCGATGCGCTCTTCGCCCCATGCCGGGTCCCATTTGACGGTGTTGTGAATCTCATTGAGCGCGAGCTGGCGGAAGGTGGTGTCGCCAATTTTCTTGTCGATCTCGATGAACCACTGTTCTGTGGCGCGGAAGATGACGGGCTTGTGGCATCGCCAGCAGTGCGGGTAGCTGTGATAGATGTCGCTGCGGCCCATCAGGACGCCGCGCTCTTCGAGGAGTTTGATTATCGGCTCGTTGGCTTTGAAGACAGTCAGGCCTTCGTACTCGGGCAGTCCGTTGCGCAGGCGGCCCGTGTTGTCGACGTTGCAGGTCTGGTCGAGGCCGTACTTTGCACCGGTGTAGAAGTCGTCGGCTCCGTGGGCGGGCGCGGTGTGGACGGCTCCGGTGCCCTGATCGGTGGTGACGTAGTCGGCGAGCACGCCGAGGATGCTCCGGTCGAGGAACGGATGCTGGAAGGTGGCGCGTTCGAGCTTTGTGCCCTTGAACCTGGCGACTTCGACTGAGGTCTGGAGCTTGCAGGTTTCGGTGACGGCGGCGCGCAGGGCATCAGCGACGATGTAAGTCTGTCCGTCGAGTTCGAGCGCAACGTAGTCGAGTTCAGGATGGAAGGCGACTGCCAAGGATGCGGGCAGCGTCCACGGCGTGGTGGTCCAGATGATGGTCGAGACGTTTTTTCCTGCGAGCGCGGGGTCGATGGCTGCGGGGTCACTGGTCAGCGCATATTTCACGTAGACGCTGGGGCTGGTGTGCATCTCGTACTCGATCTCGGCGTCGGCGAGAGCGGTACGGTCGTTGATGCACCAGTAGACCGGCTTGAGGCCCTTGTAGACGAAGTCCTGCTCGAAGAAGCGGTAGAAGATCTCTAGGGTTTTGGCCTCGTACTCTTTTGACATGGTCGAGTACGGGCGCTCCCAGCGGCCGAAGACACCGAGGCGGATGAACTGGCTGGTCTGCAGGTCGACGTACTTCTGGGCGTAGGCGCGGCACGCCATCAGGAAGTCGACCGACGACATTTCCAGCTTCTTGCGGCCGAACTGCTCGTCTACCTTGATCTCGATGGGCAGGCCGTGGCAATCGAAGCCAGGAACGTAGGGGGCGTCGAAGCCGGCCATGGTCTTGGTCTTGACGACGAAGTCCTTGAGGCACTTGTTGAGCGCGTGGCCGAGGTGGATGGGGCCGTTGGCGTAGGGAGGGCCGTCATGCAGGAGATAACGGGGCGAGCCCTTGCGGTCTTCGCGAATCTGCTCGTAAAGCTTCTCTTCTGTCCACTTTTTGAGCCTTAAAGGCTCGTTTTGCGGCAGATTTGCCTTCATCGGGAAGGCGGTTTGTGGCAGAGTGAGGGTTGCCTTCAGGTCGAGCATTCCGGGCGCGGCCGCTTTCGGCGCAGCTGTGGATTCGCTCGGATTGGATGGAGCGGACATCGTTTCTCCCATTAAGAAAAATTCGATAGGGGTAAAACTTTATTGTATCTGGTTTTGGATAAGTAACTTTATGATGGGGTTCGCGTCTATATTGAAAGGTATTCGGAGGCTGTCAGCTGAGCTGTACTGCGACGAAAGTTGAGAAGATTCTTCCTCTTCGTTGCACTCAGAGTCAGAATGACATCAAAGACGGAGAAGGAAAGCGCAGAGAATATTTCCCCGCGCAGATTAAAGACAAGCGGGGCTTGCGTCGTCCATAATGGAGAGATACACGGGTGGGTCCTTTACTTTTTGCTCGCCCGGTTGAAGTGATATGGGCAATGAGCTTTTGACACCTCCGGAGCTGGAACCAGGAAAACTTCGGCCACAGGAAGAAGAACCCGCACTTCTTCTTGAAGTCGACGGGTCCATGTGGAAGTCGTTGCTGTCGAACCTGCGCGATGCTTTCTCCTCTTCCAAGCAGCCGCCGCTTCAGCTGACATCGCAGCCAGACGAAAATAACGAAATTGTTGAGAGTCTGAAGGATGAGTCGGTCTGGAAGTCGCTCCGGGCCAACATTCGCGACGTCTTCTTTCCGATCAAGCAGCCCCCGCTTCAGCTGACCTCTCAGCCCGACACAAGTAACCACCTTGTTGAAACTCTGACCGAGGACTCGATCTGGGGGTCGCTCTGGACCAACATTCAGGATGTTTTCTTTCCGAAGAAGCTGCCTCCGCTGGAGCTGACTTCAAAGCCGATTGAAACCGATGTTCTGCTGAAATCGGATCGGAGCGCGAAATCGAGCGCGTATTCGATCGGCGCGCACGTCCTGGTGATCGGGCTGATCATTCTGATCATCATCGAGGCGCGCATCCATACACGGGCTATTGAAAAGAAGCTTCAGGCGACGAATGTCGACGTCTCCGCGTTTGTGCCGATTGCCCCGGCGTCCAAGGACGTGATGGGCGGCGGCGGTGGCGGCGGCAATCATGAACTGGTGGATGCCTCGAAGGGCAAGCTGCCGAAGTTTGACAAGCAGCAGATCACGCCCCCGCAGAAGCTGCTGCTGGACAATCCGAAGCTGCCGGTTCCGGCGACAGTGATCATGCCGGATATCAAGATGCCAGATGCGAATATGCCGAATCTGGGCATTCCGCAGTCGAACCAGGTGGCGCTGGCTTCGCAGGGGCAGGGTTCGGGTTCGGGATTTGGAACGGGTTCTGGTGGCGGCCTTGGCTCCGGCACCGGCGGTGGTATTGGGCCAGGTTCGGGCGGTGGGACCGGCGGCGGCGTGTACCATCCGGGCGGCGGCGTTTCGGCTCCGCAGGTGATCTATGCGCCTGATCCGGAATTTTCCGATGAGGCGCGGCGCGCGAAGTATCAGGGCATCTGCGTTGTATCGGTGATTGTGGATGCACAGGGGAATCCCCAGCATGTGCATGTGATTCGACCGCTGGGCATGGGGCTGGATGAGAAGGCCGCCGAGGCTGTGCGGCAGTACAAGTTCCGGCCAGCGCAGTTCCAGGGGCATCCGGTTCCTGTGGAAGTGAATATCGAGGTCAATTTCCGTATTTACTAACGCCGGATAAAGACTGAGGTGAACGGCAGCCATTTGAGGCTGCCGTTTTCCTTTTAGCGGTTCAGATTCGATGCCAGTTGCAGGGCGTAGATCATGGTTTGGGCCTGGTAAAGGCTGATGGTGTCCGCAGCCAAGCCGTGCAGGACGGTCGAGAGAGTTTGCTGGATCCCTTCTTGGCTGTAGATGTTGGGGAGTGTTTCGAGGCCGAGGTTTGGGTAGCGAGTGCGGGGCTGACGGGTTCTCGGCTTGCGGCTGGGATGGTGGAAGTAGCAGTAGTCCTGACCTCGGAGCGCCGGGCTGCCGCACTGGTGACCGTCCGGCATGATGCGATGACAATTGGAAATCATTACTTTCCTCCTGTTGGTGGCCTGCTCCCGGGGGGTGGGAGGGTGGCTAAATCTTTGAAAACATTCACTCTCAATCGAAAGCGGCGTAAAATATTGAAGCCGCAGGGTTTGGGGGTAAAGTCTTTGTTTGCAATAAAAAAGCCCGCCGATGGCGGGCTTTTTTTGTCTCTACTTCTATTTTACCGGATTCAGTGAAATAGTACGCCAAATTGCCGAAAGTTTTTGCGCTTTGGAATGTGTGGATTAGAAGATTTCTTTGGCTCAACGGGCTTGACAAGTTTTCGGGGTGGAACTACCCCACTCAAGCCTAAAGAAGGCTTGAATGGGCCACCCGCCTCTGCGAGTGCGTGATTCCAAGCATTAGTTCTATCGTCATCAGGGCCAGCGGACGTTCAATGCGTAGATTTCCTGGGAGCCGGTAGCGCGCGTAAAAATCGGAGAGCCATCCGGAGCGACGCCGATATTGGTGTCGTTCATACGATTAAAGTCTTTCAGGCTGGTGATGGTTTCTATCTGGTGATCGGCGAATCGGAGGCGCACGACCCTTGGTTCGGTGCCTGCAATTGTGTAATACAGATACTTCCCATCGGGTGATGGCATTGAGTTCACGGCGTCGACCAACATGCCCGGGGCGAAGTCGGTCCATTTCCGGGTTTTCAAGTCATAAGTCTTGAACTTCATTTTCTGCTCTATGTTGTGGGCTATCAGGATGTCCTGGGTAAGCCAGAAATCCAAACATGTTCTCGGAAGAAGGAACAGCGGATTTTTTCCCGGTGCGGATGTCGGCGATCACGCCACCCCCGCCTCCGTACTGGCCGTAGATCTGATAGTAGAGATAATTTCCGTCAGGGGACCAACTCGCCCAGACGCCTTTCTCGTCGATCCTCTGCGGCATCCCTCCTTCCATGCCGATGACAAACTGTTCACCCTTGTGGGTGAAAAACGCAACCTTCGTTCCGTCAGGAGAAATAATCGGAAATCCCACTTCCATCGGAGGGAAGGTCAGCTGCATGCGTTCGGTTCCATCGCTGCGGCTGCGCCACAGCGAGTGGTCCGGGTAAGAGGTATACACGACCCATTTCCCGTCCCGGAAGAATGTCGGGTCTGTCGCCGAGATCCCGGAGAGAATCGGAAGAAACTGATGCGACTTCATGTCGTAGCGAACCAGTTCGCCACGCTGCTTCGTGCCGACCACAAAAATCTGCTTTCCATCGCGGCTCGGCCATGGAGACGAGTAAGGCAGCGGACCATTCGTGAGTCGAATCGGCCTCCCTGGGCGGCGAAAAACCCGGTTTGCATCGGAAGCACCCAGATGTCCGACTGCTGGTCATTTCCGGATTGATATACGAGATACTTCCCGTCCGGAGTCAATCCAGCGCAGCATTCATTCGCAGTGAACTTCCCGATCTCGCGGAGACCTGTCCCATCCGCTGCTATGTCAAACAACGTGCCACCGCTATTATTGCGCTCGGAGAGGAGAATGCGCTCGTCGGATTCAACGACCACTGCCCCAACGTCACCGGGAAAGGAAACCAGCTTCCGGGGATTCAAGCCGTCCTTGTCAGCAGTGAACCAGTCCGTTGTGCTGTCTGTTCCTGAAGCATCTTTTCCCCGAGTCAACTTAGCAAAAACAATGCGGCCATCCGGGAAGATATCCGCATTCTGCGTCTCGATATCGCCAAGGCGGCGCGGCTCTCCCGCCGGGAGCGGAAGCCACCATAAGGGATATTCAACGTCGTTATGGCCGCCGACCCCAATCAGCAAAGCGGAACCGTCGTGCGCCACCCCCGAGATATATGAGTTTGCAAACCTGGTTTCAATGGGCGCTGTCGGTCCACCGGTTACGGAGACCTGCGCGATTTTCCAATCCCCACTCGACAATTCGTGGAAATAAATCCGCGATCCATCGCTCACTAAATTTCCTTTTGCTTGGCCATCGTCGGTGAGTTGGGTGACGGGACTCCACCAGTGGAACTGCGGGCGGAGTTCGCCACCATGCAATCAGGAGTGCGGCGAGCCCGACCATAGCTCCCGCTGCCAGGGCCGTCCATAACCAGCGTGAACGCGAGCCCCGTGGGAGCGCGGCAGCCGGAGCGCTTCCGGAATCCGACAAGGCTTCCAGGGCAAAGGCCAGATCGGACGCCGATTGAAAACGCTGCTCGGGGCTTTTCTCCAGGCAGCGATGAATCACTCGCTGCAGTCCCGGAGGTGCTGTTTGTACAATCTGTGAAATGCTGGGCGGGTCGTCGTTGAGGATCGCGGTCATCGTCTCCGCCGACGTCGACCGTTGGAACGCCCTCTTCCCAGCCAGCATCTCGTAGAGGATCGCGCCGAAGGCGAAGATATCAGTATGATGATCGACCGTCTTTCCCCGCACCTGTTCGGGAGACATGTAACCGACTGTGCCCATCACCACGCCGGGATCAGTTCCGCGGGTCTGGGTAGGCCCGACGCCATCCGGCTCTGGCTGGGGCTGCATCAGTTTCGCCAAACCGAAGTCGAGGATCTTGATATGCCCGTCTTTGGTGACGAAGAGGTTCTCCGGCTTGAGGTCCCGGTGAACGATGCCTTTGTCGTGCGCTGCAGCCAGTCCATGCGCGATTTGAACGCCGTAGTCAATCGCTTTGCGAATCGGCAGCGGGCCGCGCTGTAACAGCTGGCGCAGCGTGCTCCCTTCCAGTAATTCCGATACCAGATACGGTGCGCCTTCGAAGGTTCCGAACTGATAAACGGCGAGAATGTTGGGATGGTTGAGGGCTGCTGCTGCTTTGCGCCTCCTGCTCAAAACGCCGCAGCCTGTCGGGATCTTGTGAAACGAAGGCTGGCAGGACCTTGATGGCTACTTCACGTTTCAAGGCTGGATCACGGGCGCGGTATACCTCGCCCATTCCGCCTGCACCGAGCAGGCCGAGAATTTCATAGCCGTCCAGTTTCGTGCCTGCGGCTAACGGCATGGTGCGCGGATTATACCTCTATTGCAAAGCTGAGTGACAAAGTCTTCATTCTCGGACGCCACCAGCCTGCGCACCAACGATGAAAGCTTTCGTCAGCAGTTATTAGGTGGGGACTACGTCTTTGTCATATCTGAGTCGCAAGCTATTTGCCTCTCGGTGTTACCGAGGTACTGGCAAACTCCAGACCGACGGCAGGCTTTTCTTCATCGAGAGCATCTCTAAGGTGAGGGTAAAGGGCTGCTACTCTGAACCGAACGTATACGAGACTCGGCCCCGTCGAATTGTCTTCAAGGCTATTATTTTTGCAAGAATGTATCGACTCGTGATCGGTTCGGCATGGGACGCCGAAAGTGAGGAGATTTGAATATGCCCGGGTTAAGTGCACTGCGGTTTGCCGCCTGTATCGCAGTATTGACGGGCCTCGTACAGGCTGCGTTTGCCGCTGAAATTCTTATCGTTGACGCTAAATCGCAGCCCGAGAGTTTGACTATCGCACCGGGTGGGATACTGATCGTCGGTAGCGCGAGCACTCCGTTTATCTACAAGGTGCGTCCGGGCTCGACCACTGCGGAGAAGTTCGTCGATGCCAGTGCCGAAGGTGCCGGCACCTTCTTCCTCGGTATGCTTGCCGATGCCGCTTCCAACACGTTATGGGCATGTCAGCTGACCCCCGTGCCAGACACAACGCCAGTGAAGCGTCATACAGCACTGAGAGGCTTTGACCTCTCCAGTGGCGCCCAAAAGCTTCGTTGGAACCTGCCGGGCGACAACAGTACCTGCAACGATTTCTCTATCGGACCGGACAAGGCGCTTTACATCAGCGACACCATCAACAGCAAAATCTACAAGCTGCCAGCTGGTGCTACCGCTGCCGAACTCTTCCTCGAAGATCGCGCTCTCTACGGCATTGACGGGATCACCTTTTTGGACGGCATCCTGTATGTGAACAATGTGTTCTCGAACAATCTCTACCGTATCCCGGTGGATGCTGCTGGTAAGGTCGGACAACCTGTCGATATCTGGATGGATCAGCCCATAAAAGGGCCGGATGGCATGCGCGCCGCCAATGGCAAGCTGCTCCTTGCTGAGAATGGCAGCGGCAAGATTTCTGTGATTACTGTCAATGGCGACAAGGCCAGCGTCACGGTAATCAAAGAAGGACTGAAGACACCCACTGCAGTCGAGCCGGCGGGCGACACGATCTGGGTCGCCGAACGGGGCGCCGGCAAGGCAGTGTCGATTCCAATGCCCAAATGACAGAGAAAGACTCACTGCATTTCTTCTCGCTTCGTTGATATTCTTGCATCGCGGTTCAGGAGAGTTTCATGCGGTCGTTCGTTTCGCCTAGATTCCTCGTCCCTGCTGCCCTTGTCCTCGGCATCTTTACTGCTCTCTTCGTCGTTGTTGGCTCGGGGCTGGCTCATCTGGACCATTCCACTGTCCGCGCCGCCAGCACCGCATGCCCAAGCGACGACAGCGGTCTTAAACTCCCGCCGGGCTTCTGCGCCACCATCTTCGCTGACGGCATTGGACACGCGCGCCATCTTGTCGTCGCCCCTAATAATGTCGTCTACCTCAACACCTGGTCAGGCGGTTACTATCCCGCCGGCGAAACCGTCCACGAAGGCGGCTTTCTTGTCGCCCTTCAGGACAAGTCCGGTACCGGCAAAGCCGACGTCATCGAGCGCTTCGGTGAAACGGCGCAGGACGGCGCACATGGCGGCGTCGGCATCGGTCTCTACAACGGCTCCATCTATGCCGAGGAGAGTGATCGTATCGTCCGTTACACGCTGCCTGCAAACGCGCTCATCCCTAGCGGTCCGCCCGTCACCGTCGTCTCCGGCCTTCCTCTCGGCGGTGACCACCCCATGCACCCGTTCTATATCAGCGACGACGGCATGCTCTACGTTGACGTTGCTACGGCCACCAACGCCTGCCAGTTGAAGAACCGCAGTCTGCATTCTCCCGGTGCCGATCCGTGCAAGGAGCTCGAAACGCGTGGCGGCATCTGGCGCTACGACGCGAAGAAGACCAATCAAACCTTCTCGCCCACCGATCGCTATGCCACCGGCATCCGCAATGCTGAAGGCTTCGGAATCGACAAGTCAGACAACCGCGTCTACATCGCACAGCATGGGCGCGACCAGCTCCACGCCAATTGGCCCGAGATCTACAAGCCGGAACAGGAAGCCACGCTGCCCTCGGAAGAGGTGATGCTCCTTAAAAACGGCGGCGACTACGGCTGGCCGGAGTGCTACTACGACCCCGGTCTCAAGCGCCTCGTCCTCGCGCCAGAATACGGAGGCGATGGCAACAAGGCCGGCGTCTGCTCTACCAAGACTGGTCCGGTTGCGGCTTTTCCTGCACACTGGGGACCCAATGCCATGGTCTTCTATGACCAGAAGCAATTCCCAGCCGCATATCATAACGGCCTCTTCATCGCCTTCCACGGCTCCTGGGACCGCGCTCCCTATGCTCAGGGCGGCTACAACGTCGTCTTCCAGGCTCTCACCCGCAGCGGCACAGCCGGCCGGTGCGAGATCTTCGCTGACGGATTTGCCGGTGGTGTCATTTCTCCGGAAGGCGCGGTCCACCGACCTTCGGGAGTTGCTGTTGGACCGGACGGCGCCCTCTATGTCTCCGACGACATGAAGGGCCGCATCTACCGCATTACTTATGTCGGTGGAAACGCTGCCTCATCCGAAGAACC